>MDTE01122689.1_pt1 | contig 67390 bp, 60 predicted proteins | sample 811231 | NCBI WGS metagenome assembly MDTE01 (sample SAMN05326651, study PRJNA326480) | marine metagenome | isolation source: seawater | place: Indian Ocean: Red Sea | collected 2010
ACACCCGAAAAGTGGATCACATATGATGGCGAGAAAGCCGGCCGAGATATGGCAGGAATGCTACCCGAGGAAGAAAAGACACCTATGCTCGAGGGCGATGCGGTACGCATGAATAAAGAGCGAGAGAAACGAGGGCTTCCTCCCAGAACCTAGGATAAGATTAAAAAAGGATGGCTTTGCCATCCTTTTTTATTTTTTAATACGTCGATAATCCAGCATCAACAGAAATCTGCTGGCCAGTAATACCTCTACCCGACTCCGATGAAAGAAATACTGCCATCGCGCCTATCTGTTCGACCGTGTTAAGTTCTCCCGTTTGAGTCTTAGCTTTAAAAACATCGTTCACCATCTCTTCAAAAGTAATGCCCATCTCGGCAGCAAGATTCGGTCCTCCCTCCGTTATTGCATCAGTGATTATTAAACCAGGACATATAGAATTAATCGTGATACCTGAGCGTCCGACCTCAGCGGCTACTGCTTTAGTAAACCCGTTCACACCATGCTTTGCTGCACAGTAGCAACTCATAATTGGAGCTCCTTGTTTTCCTTCTACCGATGAAATATTTACAATCGTCCCATACGATTGTGGCAACATATACTTCAGAGCACGCTTGGTTGCTAAGAAGGTAGACGTCAAGCTAAATCGCAAATCTTCCTCCCACGCTTCTTCCTCAATTTCTGCGGCTGGAGCAAGAGCAACAGTACTTCCTCCAGCATTATTAACCAAAATATCCAGCCTACCAAAACGTTCTACCGTATCATCGATAGCGCTATGTATATCCTCAGTAACTAAAACGGAGCCTGCTGCAAACATAGTTTTTTCAGGAAGATTAAGTTCGGCCATAAAGGCCTCCCCCTTCTCCTTACTTCTGCCAAGAAAAGCAACATTTGCTCCTGCCGATAGCAATGCCCGAACTATGCCGGCCCCTATACCACGACTCCCCCCCGTAACCATAGCTACCTTTCCTTCCAACTCCATCTATTGTTCCTCCAATTACGCGTTATTTACCTAATAAGGAAAACGCATTTATTTCATCGAGAGCACTAAACGTATTCTCCGTTATAGTTCGTCCCAGCGCCATCCCCCTTTCGTTTACTAAATCAAGCTCGCCAGCAATCGAGACAGCAAAACAAAGAAGGTAAAGCCCAGCTATTCGATACCTTTCTCTACAATAGTCCAGGTCATAGTTAGCAATCCCGCGTTTTACTAACTCATTATGGTAATAAAGGACCAAATCCTCTTCGGCTCGAACAGAAGGTTTAACATTCTGCATTATAAAGTATGCTACATCCTGCTCTGGACACGAGGTGGCAATAGACTGCCAATCGACAAACAATACGTCGTCGTCTCGGAAAAATATATTATCCAATCGCACATCAACGTGACAAAAACAGATTGGGCCATCTGTCATTAAATCCAATAACCTCTGTATAGAAGGAACCATCCGTTCTTCAGAGATTAAAGCGGCATCGGGAATTAAATCAGAATACTTGTCTAATACCTTGGGCCACCCAATCTGAAACGCCTGGACCATGCCGTCATGTTGCGCCTTATTATTGTGGGAAATAAGATCAGGAAAATCCTCTGCCATCCACGTACTTGCATGCAATCCGGCTATTGCAGACAATATCTGTTTTGCTTGGTGAAGACTGCACCCGTCAACTTGATCTCCTATTGCGAGATGACCTAAATCCTCCAACAACAGAATGAAATCTTCAGTCTCCTCATCAAAAATGGAATAAAAACAACGAGGGGTTAGTAACTCGACCCTTTCAGCGAATTTGCTATAAAACATTACTTCGCGCCCGTACATATTGTAAGTGCTCGCGACCATCCTATTTCCCTCTGATAATGTTGGGAATTTAGCTATCAAAGATTGAGGGTTCTCATCGGCAGTTTCTAAAGCCAACCGCACAACTCTTGCAATCATCCCTACCCCTTCTCCAAAAGGAACGATATCAAAAGATTCGATCTCAAACCCTAAAGCATCGCTCAACCATTGAGAGCTCAAATCTTCAGGTCGCCTTGGGAAATCGATCATGGTTAACTCCTCTATTCACGAACACGTCTAAGGTAATACTAGTTTCTTTAGGAAAAATTGTTAACCTTCTTTTTTCTGATGTTCGCATTGCTTAATACTTTAAACACTAGCGCTAAACTTCCCATACCCTATAATCTTCCTATTGAATTCAGGGAAGCGAGCATATGATAAGGGGAATACATCACGTAGCAGTATCAACACCAAACTTAGAGCGAATCGTCAAATTCTATACAGAAGTAATGGGCGCAGAAGAAGTATTTAAGGGAGGATGGGATAAAGGATCAGACATCATAGATGCAATAGTTGGACTTGAAGGGTCTTCTTGCAAACAAGCAATGCTAAAATTGCATAATGCCTATCTCGAGTTTTTTGAATACCAAACGCCGACACCAAAGGAAAAAGATCCAGAATATCCCCCAAATAATCACGGATATACCCACTTTTGCCTAGACGTTACCGATATTGATGCGGAGTATGAACGCTTAACTAAAGCTGGAGTAAAATTTAACATTGCTCCACCAGGTAATTTTGAAGATGCCGAAATGGCACCAGTCAGAGCCACATACGGTAGAGATCCAGATGGTAATATAATTGAAATCCAAGAGATCTTAGATAAAAACCATATGTTCTACTTAGACAAAGGAAAATAAGAAAGAATAAACTAATTAGTTTTATTCATGCGTTGGTTAATCTTATTCGGGCTCTGGGCTGCTTACATGACTTTTGGTGCTGTTGCTAGCTCTTTAGCCCCTCTTGTTCCCATAATACAAGCAGACTTAAATATCTCTTATTCTGAAATGGGAAGTATCTTAGGGTCGTGGCAAGTAATTTATATATTTTCTGCTATTCCTGCAGGCGTGCTACTTGACCGTATCGGAGCAAAATCAGCACTACTAATCGGGCTTGGTTTGATCATAGCTTCCGCTTTCGGTAGAGCAATCTCTGAGAATTATCTTATGTTAATGGCCTCAGTAATGTTATTCGGTTTAGGTGGTCCAATAATTTCATCCGGAGCACCTAAAGTAGTAACAAATCTCTTTAATGGAAATGAACGAGGATTAGCTATGGGAATCTATATGACCGGACCTATCTTAGGTGGCATAGCTTGTTTAACACTGACCCATTCTATTTTACTTCCAACTTTAGGCAATGACTGGAGAAACGTAATGTTGCTCTGGAGCGGTCTGACTGGATTAATAAGTATAATTTGGATACTAATCTCAAGCCTTCCTGGCACGAATCTACCTGGTCTGAAAACCATGGAGCCAATCAGCCATGACGAGCACGCCGATTTCACGACAACCATCCGAAAAATAATAAAGGATCCAGCTGTAAAACTACTATTACTAATGGCAATTGGTGCATTTTCAATAAACCATGGCCTAAACAACTGGCTACCGGCTATTCTGAGAGATCACGGACGTTCTCTAATCGATGCTAGTTATTGGGCTGCCTTACCGATGGTAATAGGAATATTTAGTTCCCTTATCATCCCTCGCTTAGCAACGCCCCAAAGGAGATTTAAAATCCTGGTCGGCCTATGTATATCAGCCGCTCTAGCAGCGCTAGCGTTAGTCGGTTCAGGGGATACCAGCTTGCTCATATCACTCGTCATGCAAGGATTCGTAAGAGCATCCCTAATGACAGTACTTATCCTAACTCTGATGGAGCTACCATCAATTAAAACAAGTGAGGCAGGAACGGCCAGTGGTCTATTTTTCTCGGCTGCTGAGATCGGCGGGGTTTTAGGACCTCTAAGCTTGGGAATTCTATACGACTTCACTGGTGATTTTTCTGCAGGACTATACGGTATTACTGCGGTTGCAACATTAATGGCGCTAGGATCTATCAAATTAGGCAAAAGAAATAAGGCCTAAAACATTAATGAACTTCATTTTTCTTCTGCTAGGGGGTTGCGCAAAACCCTCTTATCATGACATGGTCACGATCATAACCACCATTTGGTTATGATTAAATAATTGGAGGACATAATGATAAGCAGTGGACCAATAGAGGATCGCTTGGCTATACGAGAATTAGTAGATTCATATAACGATGCGGTAATGCGAGGAGACGGCGAAGCCTGGGCGTCTAATTGGCGTGATGATGGGACCTGGTGTCTTGGGGGCAATGATGTCACCGGCAAAGAGAATTTTTTTCCTATGTGGCAAGGGGCAATGGCCGGATTCTCATTCGTTGGATTTTTTGCCTCAGCTGGCCCAATTGTAGTTGACGGCGAAAAAGCACATGGGACATGGTATCAACAAGAGTTTCTAACCAACACAGACGGCAGCAAACGCTACGTTACTGGTCAATATGAAGACGATTATGTCAAAGTAGATGGTCGTTGGTATTTTCAACGGAGAGAGTATAACGTTTTAAATACGGAAGAATCGTAAGTACCCGGCACTAACGTAGGCACCAACCTCAATATATATTTTACAAGGGCTGGTGCCTATCGTTATTTAAAACAGGTTGCGACCAAAACCGATAATTGAACCCAGTATGAATATATATATGGGCGGCATACTAATAAGGAGCCCGATACTTCTTTTTTCGGCTGCCTGATAATAACCAACGGCATACCATGTTCGTCCGATCGGCCAGAGTAGACCAATCCCTGCAGCCCAAAGTGGATCTACAGCTAGTGAAAAAAGCCAAAGCCCGGGGAGAAATAGAACCAAATGTTCCAAAGTGTTCTGATGTGCTCGAACCGTACGGACATATTCCTCTGGACCCTCATGGGATGGGGCGGGAATATTGAATTTACCTCTAGCTGTTCCTGCCTTAAACAGCGTAAAGTAATACACTAATAATGCTATACCACTCAGCAAACCGGGATATATATATTCGCCCATTTAGAATACTCCAATTAGATTTTGGAACTAAGCATAGCGGAAATTGGAAGAAAGGACCCTTATAAAATGAGCCGTAAAAACATCAAAGAACTATTTAATCTACAGGACGAAGTTGCGGTAATAACCGGGGGAGGACGGGGTATCGGCAAAGGGATTGCTGAATCGCTATCCGAAGCTGGAGCAAAGGTAGTTGTAGCCGCCAGAAGAACCCACGAGATAGAAAATGTAGCTAAAAGCATAAATGAAAAAGGAGGACAGGCTCTCGCGGTAACTACAGATGTCACCGCAGATGATCAACTGGATCAATTAGCAAGAAAGACGACGGACTACTTTGGGAAAATCTCAATTTGGGTAAATAATGCTGGCGGGTCTCCTATGAGAATGCCCCTAAAGGAACTGCCAAGGAAAGAATGGGATAAAACGATCGCCCTTAATTTAACATCAATCTACATTGGAACTATTACCGCTGCCCGCTACATGGAGCAAGGTAGTATCATAAACATAACATCAGGCGCTGGTACCGGACCAGTACCTGGTAGCGCTCACTATGGAGCCGCAAAGGCGGGAACCAATTCCCTCACATGGACTTTAGCAGCCGAGTTAGCTCCAAAAATCAGAGTTAATGCAGTTGCGCCTGGAGCTATACCAACAGAAGTTATGCTTACTGCTATAGGAAAGACAGAAAAACAGTTGGACGAGGTCCTAGAGGAATGGAATATTCCATTAGGGAGGCTTGGGACTCCGCAAGATATAGGAGCCGCTTGCGTATATTTAGCATCAGAGGCCGCTAGCTGGGTAAGCGGGGAAATAATTAGGGTAGGAGGTGGGGCAAGGCCACGATAATTAAAGGATAATTTCCTTTAACAATTAACGATCTTTAACACGAAGCCAAAAATAATGAAAACCAGTCGCACCTACGTTCTAGCACTTCTGACACTAACTGCAGCTTTCAACTTCGTAGATAGACAAATTCTAGGCGTGCTCCTTGAACCAATCGGTGCTGAGTTCGGCCTTCCTGACAGTGCCCTAGGACTGCTATCGGGCATAGCATTTTCCTTATTTTACGCAACACTAGGAATCCCTATTGCGGCGCTATCAGATCGCTTAAATAGAAAAAATATAATAGTAATTTGCACCGGAATATTTAGCGTAATGACAGCTCTATGCGGCACTGCAGGAAACTTCCTGCATCTATTTTTAGCTCGTATTGGGGTAGGCGTAGGCGAAGCCGGAACAGCCCCTGCAAGCCAATCAATATTATCCGATCTCTATCCAGTAAACGAACGCCCTACCGCAATGGCAATTCTCGGAGCTGGGGGGAATATTGGACTCATGATTGGCCTTCTCATTGGAGGCTGGGTTAATGAGTGGTACGGATGGAGAGTAGCCTTTTTTGTGGCTGCCCTACCGGGCGTAATCATCGCTCTTTTTATAGGATTGACCGTCACTGAACCATCACGAAAAATCCCTAAAAATAAGGCCCCATGGCTCAAAGATAGCCTCGATGGATTGCGTTCAGCAATTGCCATCCGCAGTGTCCGAAGGTTTATTATGGGAGGGACACTCTACGCAATGACAGCCTACGGTATTCACACCTGGATGCCGACATACTTTATCCGATTTCACGGTTTATCCACCGGTGAAACTGGAACAGTTAATGCCATAATCGTCGGTGTCCTTGGAGCTTTAGGAGCTATAGCTGGAGGAATTCTTTGTTCAAGACTTAGTAAAAATGATATCAGATGGCATGGCTGGCTTCCTGCGATTGCTATTATAACAAGCTTGCCTTTCTTAGCAGCTACACTCCTTTCAAATCATACTTGGACAGCTATTGGATTCTTTGTGATCCCTGGAATACTCTCAAGCATTTACTCGGGACCGACCTACGCAATAATACAAGAGTTAGTTCCGGCAAATCGCCGGGCAATGGCAGCGGCGCTCTACTTATTAGTATTTAACCTAATCGGCCTCGGCCTTGGCCCCCTAGCCACTGGGATTTTAAGCGATCTTTATGCACCTATCGTTGGAGCAGAATCTCTCCGTTGGGCAATGACGAGTATTTTAATCGTTAGCATTCCAGGTTGCATATTTTATCTATTGGGAGCTCAATCACTAAAAACCGACCTTCATTCCTTAAAACTTGCCAGACCGGCGCCTCTTTAATACGCTTTAACGATGGACATTACTTTAACCAAAGCCGAGGAAGATTTCAGGGTCGAAATTCGTGAGTTTATAGACGAACATTGGCCCATTGCCTGCCGGAACAAAACTCCTGGCACGCCAAGTGGCCAGACGCAAGAGCCGCAGGTAAGAGCTTGGTATGATGCATTGCTTGAAAGGGGATGGGCGGTACCGAGCTGGCCTATAGAACATGGTGGAACAGATTGGTCCCCCACGCAAAGATATCTGTGGAATAGAGAAACCATCAATTGTTATTGTCCAGAACGGTCGCCTTTTGGAGCCACGATGCTCGCTCCGGTTCTTTATACGTGGGGCAACGATTCGCAAATGGAACGATTTTTACCCTCTATTCGTGAAGAGAAAATGCAATGGTGCCAAGGTTATTCAGAACCCAACGCAGGCTCAGATCTCGCAAACCTGCAGACAAAAGCACGTGCCGAAAAAGATAGCTATATTGTGAATGGAACCAAAATATGGACTAGCAGCGCTCATTTCGCTGATTGGATGTTTTGTTTAGTTCGCACAAACCCCCAGGCTAATCGGCCTCAAGAGGGAATAAGTTTTCTGCTTATCGATATGAGCTCACCGGGCATTGAGGTCAAACCCATCCTAATCCTCGGAGGATTACATTCGGTTAACACGGTCACCCTCACCAATGTAGAAGTTCCTAAAGGAAATCTCGTCGGGAATGAAAACGAAGGCTGGACCTATGCTAAAGGGTTACTTAGTCATGAACGAGCCGGTATCGCCAATGTAGCAGGTTCACAACGAGAAATTCGCCACCTCCGCCAGTATGCCCAAGAAACACAAGTAAGAAACCATGCGCTTATAGACCAACCGGATTTTCTCAGAAAAATGTATCAGCTAGAGATAGAACTCCGGGCACTAGAGGGCTTAGAGTTAAGAACGTTAGCCGCTATGGAATCTGGAGAGTCTCCCGGACCAGAAAGCTCCATTTTAAAAATCCGTGGGACAGAGATTGCCCAGCAAATAGCCGATCTTCAAACCGAAGTATTAGGATGGCACGCAATACCCTATCCTAATGAAGAATTAACCGGCAATGAAACGGCAATCGGCCCTGACTACTCAATTCATGTATTACAGGAGATGTTCTATGGGAGGGCAGCCTCGATATTTGGTGGATCAAACGAAGTACAAAAAAATATAATTGCGAAAGCGGTGTTAGGGCTTTCTTGAGAAGCGAGGGCAAATCTGATGCTAAAAAAACCAGCAGACAGGACGATATTTCAAAATGCTTGGGTCGTGGATGATTGGGAGGCAATTTGCCAAAAATGGGTAAGAGAAATAGGAGTAGGTCCATTTTACGTCGGTGATTTCGAGATTAGGGTAGATTATCAAGGGTCTCCACAAAATCTATCAATGTTTGTAGCCATCGCGCAGGCCGGCCCGATTCAGATTGAAATTATCCAACCGAAGAACGAAATTTGCGTTTATCGTGATACAGTCCCATCTGGAACCATCGGACTTCATCATGCATGTGTTTGGACTGATGATATTGATGCGGATACTGAATACTTTGAATCAATAGGTTATACAACAGCAACGAAAGGGCAAATTGGAGATATTGAGTTTGCATACTATGATATGCGTCCTTTGATGGGGTGCATGCTAGAGGTGGCTACAAGATCGAAAACATTATTAGACCAAGCGAATCTAATTAAGAATTCCTCTATAAATTGGGATGGAAAAGATCCTATAAGAGAGCTCGTGCTAACATAGGTATAGCAATCATCTACTTTTTCAAGCGAGCGCGACGCCATCCGCGAAGAGAATTTACTAGAAACAAGCTGGATACTTTATCGAGCTCTTTTACCGATAATCGTCTTTCAGAAATTTCTTCTCTTTTCAACAATCGTGCTCGCATTGTCCCAGGCAGCAACCCGTCTTTTATAGGAGGGGTGAAAAACGCGCCATCCATGCCAAACACGATATTTGCAATAGTGCTTTCAGTGACATAGCCCTGAGCGTTATAAAGCAAAACCTCTTGTCCTCGTTGAGCTATTAATTCCGCATCTTTGTAGACCTTCCGATTCGTGGTTTTGTGATATAAAAATCGATTGTTTGCATCTATCGGATTTCGTGCCAAAACTAATTCAGGTTCAAAAAGGTCCTCAACAATTGGGTTGGTTGTTATCTTCATTTCTCCATCCCTAGCCACCGTCAGCCTAATCCTATGGTCTTGACCCTCTAATTTAGAAATAGCTGCGTCCAGAACGCTTTGTAACTCGACCCGCTGGATATTAAAGCTAAAATATTCAGCGCTCCCAAGCAGTCTGTTAAGGTGCTCTGGTAAGTGGAGTATCCCTCCATCAACGTTCCATCGCATCGTCTCTAACAACAAGAATTCATCTTCACTCTGACTGGAATACAAAACGCGGGATTTTATCGAAATTTCCTCTAACTCTTCATCCGGGTCAGAATCCCAAACAATACCTCCACCAACTCCATACGACATCTCTTCTCGTTTTTTATCTATCCATGCAGTACGAATAGCGATATTAAACTGGGCCCGTCTATCCGGACCAAAATATCCGATCGTCCCGGTATAAATTTCTCGTGGTGAAGACTCAAGAGAACTTATAAAGTTCATACTGGCTTTTTTTGGTGCACCAGTCACTGAGGCCCCCGGGAAAAGTGCACCAAAGACATCCACAAGACTAGCATCCGTATCACCTATAACTTCGGAAACAGCCTGCCATACAGTTGGGAACTTATTGATTCGATAAAGATCAACAACTTTCACGGATCCCGGTCGTGCAATTTTTCCCAAATCATTCCGGACCATATCTGTAATCATCAGATTTTCAGCTCTATTTTTCTCTGAAGTCTTGAGCCAATCATGACGTTCGAGGTCTTCTTCAAGGGTTAACCCACGCGATGCCGTACCTTTCATCGGTTCCGAAGTTAATTCGGTACTATCCAAACTAAAAAATAATTCGGGAGATGCAGATATAACCGAAAAGTCCTCGGAGTCTATATAACTAGAGTACCTGCCTCCCGGCGACAAATGACAAAATAACTCCCACGGATCAACGGCTTCGGCCATTAACCTCACTGTATAATTTACTTGGTACGTGCTGCCTATTGCGATCTGCTCACGAATGGACTTAAGGGCCTGGCGATAATTTCGCTCCCCAGTCAAATTTTGCCATAAGATCTCTCTAACTGATGAATCTGTATAAGGCTTCGATATGAATGCTGGCGAATCATATAAACCAAAAAATGCTACTGGCATTACTCCAGTACTTTTAGTCACCAAATTTGGATCAAACCCTGAAGCCGCCTCATAGCTTATATAGCCTGCGGCAAAACAGCGCTTTTTGTTTACCCAACGCTCGACATCAGCAAGTAACAAAGGCACATCTGACGGTTTATACGTCTGGATCACGCGGATCGGACGATTAAATGCTAACCACTTATTAATTCGAGGATCTGCAATAATGATATCCGCTCTCATTATCTACTCTACAAAGAAAAATACATGTTTTTTGGTAACCAAGTAACTCTACTATTGGTTGGTTGCGCAAAAGTATCAGTCAGTTTGTATATCTCCTCACGTACGATTCCATAAAGCTCCAACAGAATCACGGCGCTAGCGCAGCTATTTCCTTTAGGCTTTGTTCGCGAGCAGTACCAGAGGTTCCGAACAAATAAGATTCCCCTGATGGACCACTTTCTCCGTGGGATAAAACATTGATTACTGCTGTGCCTATGTCCGATGCTCTCATTCCTGCCTCAGCAACGGGAACAGAAACAGCTCGTAGCATAGGAGTATCAGTTGCCCCCATGCATAGACCGTTAACTCTAATATTATGCTCCTTAAGTTCGACTGCCCAGGATTCAGTTTGTCGCCACATAACCCATTTCGCTGCATCATAACCACTGGCCCCGGGGCCAGTCATCAGATGACCCTCTTTAATATGCTCAGTGATTATATTAATAATGTTCCCTCCTCCAATGGCAATCATTGACGGAACTAGAGCCCGGGTGCAGTAATAGCTACCCAAAGCACAAATGTTTATAGAATCTGCATATCCCTTAGTTTGCGAATCATACGTCCCACTAGTTAAAGAAGTATCGATATAAAGCGCCGCGTTATTTATCAAAATTTCAACATCACCAAACTCGCGAAGCACTTGAGCAGCAGCGCTTCTAACTTGGACGCTATCAGAAACATCACAATCCAAAGCTAATCCTCTACCGCCAACCTGCTGGATTAAGTCTGCTGTTTCTTGGTTACCAATAGGATCGATATCCAGGGAAACCACCTTCGACCCTTGTTCAGCCAGAGCAATTGCTATGCCTCTTCCAATCCCTGCCGCTCCACCACTAACAACCGCTGTCTTTCCGTCTAGACTATTATCCATATTACTGAACCCCTCCTAAATTTGTGAGTGCACAGGTTACACCTTTCAGCAATTTTGTTGAACGCTGGACTGGAACGAAAGACCTAGGTTCAGTAAACTAATTGCAAGAAGGTGGAGATCAAAATGCCAAGAGTAAAAGAAGTTGGTGGAATGGAGGGTTTCGGTGGAGTCTATTCCCACTGCCCAGACCTACTGAAAGGATTTTTATATAACTACGGACTTATATGGTCGCATAGTCGCCTTGATCCGGTCCTGAAAGATCTAGTAAGACTAAAATCAGCTAATTTAAATAACTGTAGATATTGAATTCCAGCTCGCTCTGCCGCGGCGCGGGAGAATGGGATGACGGAAGACATGATCGTAGATATGTTAGATCATAGGGAATCTGGGCTAGATGAACGAACAAAAGCTGCACTAGATTTAGCTGAGGACTTTATACTCAATCATGCGCGGAATGTTAACGATGAGTTCATGGATAGGCTAAAGCAGCACTTTAGCGAAGAGGAAATAGTTGAATTAACTATAGCAATAGGCACGTGGGACTCTGTACATAAATTCAACGCTGTATTTGATGTAGACCCTCCAATTAGCGGAGATGGTGAACTCTTTGAGACAGGAGTGCCCGACGTTCCTGAAGATATGACTTCGCACATTATTGATCCAGGTAATAAATACTAGAATAGAGTAAAAACCCTACTGGATTTTCTTTGCCCATCTTCGGTGGGATGGCCCATGTCTCCCTCTTTTTTCTCCAGCATGCTCTGGATAAACAGATGCGGCATAAATATCCCCATCAGGAGACTTTGCCATTTGATGAATATAAACGGCTATGTCTTCCAGTCTTTCCACTATCTTACCGCTCTTAGCATCAAGTATGGCTAAGTTACTCATCTGATCACTAGCGTAAACATGGTCCCCATAAACTGCAATGCTAAGCGGGTTTATATGAGTCCATTCCGACAAATATTTACCCTCTGAGCTGAGGATTTGTATTCGGCTTCTACAATTCGGATGTCGATCGGTTCGCTCACTAGAAATTTGGCCTATAGCCGTAACATACGGATGCAATCTACCACCACACAGATCTGCTACCAGGAGTCGACCATCTCGATCCTGAGCTAGCGCATGCACAGTATTAAACTCTTCAGGACCGCGTCCCCATTTGCCAACCGATTTTAAGAATTTTCCATTCTCATCAAACCAGACAAGTCGGGAATTCCAATATCCATCTGCCACAACAATATTACCGTTAGCTTGGACTACTACAGCAGTCGGCCCATTAAAATGCTTAGTACCATCCCCCCATTTTCCAAGTTCGCCTAAAGTCAGTAAAAGATTGCCTTCGCGATCGTATTTCTTTACCACATGACCGTCCCTGTCGACAAACCAAAACATTCCGTCTCGGTCAATAAACATAGCATGAGCGCCTAATGCAAAACCAAGTTCATCGGAGGGGCCCCACTTTCCAAGGTATCTGCCTGTTTTATCAAACATAGACACTGAGCTATGTCCCATCCGGTCAGCCATTGCCAGCGGATGCGCGGCCCAGTGTTCTATATCACGAGTAAATAAATAAACAATTCCATCGCTATCAACTGCAATTCCGGAACCCATCTCAAAAACCATGTTCTCAGGATAATGTGGCCATGTTTCATCGAGAAAATAAGTTTTTGCAAACAAAATATTACTAAATCCAAGCAATACCGTAAGAACTAGAGAATTAGTCAACCCTGAAAAGAATTTCATTATCCACCTCAAACATACGTAACGTTATAAATTGTAATAGTTGCACCAAATCATAATGCAACGTATTTTTCTAGAAAAATTTCGTATGGTCAGTAGCCGAGAGTTGTTTTACAGTAGGGGATAAATGAACGGAGGGTAGTTTGAAGTATCTGCATACAATGGTCCGAGTAACTAATATTGAGGAGTCTCTCGACTTCTACTGCAATAAACTAGGTCTAAAGGAACTGAATAGGCATGACAACGATGCCGGCCGGTTTACTTTGGTTTTCCTAGGAGCAGAAGGCAATCCGGAATCCCAAATAGAGCTAACTTACAACTGGGACCCGGAAAATTACGACGGTGGGAGAAACTTCGGTCATCTGGCCTACGGGGTAGATGATATTTACGAGATTTGCGAACACCTTGTGGAAAAAGGAGTTACTATAAATAGGCCACCTAGAGATGGTCAAATGGCTTTCGTACGGTCACCAGATAACATCTCTATAGAAATACTGCAGAATGGCCAAGCACTACCTCCAAAAGAACCGTGGGCAAGTATGCCTAATACGGGTGAATGGTAAAAAAAGGATAAAAATATGAGTTCAGGATATAACCCAGAATTTACTCCCACAGGAATAGAAGGTGGTATAGATACTAACGGATTGCCTTGGATCGCCCTACCACAGGCACCAGGAATGTCTATAAAACCTCTTAGAGCAAGCACAGAAACAAGCATGTTTACTGTAGTTGTTAAGTTAGATGCCGGCAGCGAGCTTGCAGGGCTAATTTACCTCGGGTCTATGGATATGATCGTTCTTTCTGGAAGCATGACCTACCCAGAAGGACCGATGAGCGGAACACTGGGCCCTGGAACATGGGGTTATGTTCCTGCAAATGCAAAAATTGATAAACTAACCGCAAATGAAGATTCAGAATTCCTAGCAAACTTCTACGGACCTATTGCCTTTCTCGGTAATGATGGAAAAACAGTAACCAGTATCCTAACTAGCTTGGACATCATACACGCTGCTAAGGATAGGGGGATCACGCTGGTTCCCAATACTTTAGCAGAATGCATGCAAGAAAGACCACGCGCCTACCAAGGGCCCGCTGAACCATTAGCCATTTCTGATGGAAATTCCAAAGCACTGGTTGATGCAGCCGAAGGGGTCGCTGGTGATGTGGGTAGAAGCGTCCACCCTCACTTTATAGACACTAGAGCAGTACCCTGGTCGATTAATCCAGACGTTCCTGATTTAGGGCTAAAAATCCTGCGTGTTAGCGAAGAATCCGGTATTTGCTCTATGATAGTTCGCCATAATGGTGTTGCCGGCCCCCATTACCACCTTGGGGCGGCTGATTTTATGGTTCTAAATGGAAAGATTGGTTATAGAGCAGGGCCACCAGAAGGGTATGGTCCTGGAATGTGGTTTTATGAACCAGCTGGGGCTAGACACGAAGCTACTCAGAGAATTGGGGAAGAGGAAGACCTAATTTACACTGCCAATGTCTATGGTCCGCTTCAATTCGATGAAGGGATTGGGACTCCAATTGACGCCGTTATGTCTTGGATGACATACAAAGAAATGGCTGATGCCGCAGGAGTAGAGTTGGTGGAGAGCACGTTTGCCAATGATGCATCTTTGCTTGCATGGGCTCCCGTGGGAGAATCGGCGGCACGCCTATAATTAAAGCCTAGGGGGAGGCAGCTAAATGAACGGACAAACAGTATTAATCACTGGAGCAAACGGTGGGATTGGAAAAATCACCGCTGTAGAATTAGCAAAAAAAGGTGCCCATGTAATAGTTGCATCTAGAAAGTCCGAAAAAACCGATGGGGCAATGGAAGAGATAAGTTCCTATGGTAGTGCGGAACATATAGCTGTCGACCTTGCTAACCTCCAAAGCGTGCGCCAATTAGCATCAACGGTAATGACTAAGCATCAACGACTAGACGTTTTGATAAATAATGCTGGAGTATTTCCTACCAAATTAACATTGACTGATGATGGGTTCGAGGCTCAATTTGGAGTAAATCATTTGGCGCATTTCCTGCTAACAACGGAACTATTAGATTTTATTAAGTCGAATAATTCCGGTCGCATTATAACGGTGACATCTAAACTCCATAAAAATGGCTCAATTGACTTCGATAGCTTCAGAGGGGAGAAAAAATATAGTCCCCAAGTAGCTTACGGGCAGTCCAAGCTCGCTAATGTCTTATTTGCAATAGAGTTAGCTGATCGGCTAACTGGTTCAACAGTTACTTCGAATCTGCTACATCCGGGCGCAGTGCGCACTGACATAATGAGACAAATGCCAAAACTGCTTAGATGGCTTGTAAACCTGTCGTTTATAAAGCCGGAAGAAGGTGCAAAAACTAGCATCATGCTAGCAAGCGACAAAGAGCTAGATGGGGTTAATGGTCAATATTACGATCAATGTGAATTGGATTCTGTTGCCGAAATTGGGAAGGACGAGGACCTCAGAAAAAAATTATGGGATGAAAGCGAAAAACTAACACGAGCGGTGAACCACTAACGAATATCATTCTCTCTAATAAGCATACATCCAGTTTGATCGACAAGGAATAGAAAGAAATTTCATAAGTTATAGTATAAAAAAATACCAGGGCAGATAAATGAAACAATATGACACCATAATAAAAAACGGGACGGTTATCGATGGACTTCGAACTCCTAGGTTCATGGCCGATATTGGAATCAAAGATGGCATTATAAGCTGTATTGGTCGTATTGACCCAACTAATGCGAAAAAGGTCATTGATGCTACAAATCTGATTGTAGCTCCGGGACATGTCGACTTACATACCCACTATGATTCGCAAATATTCTGGGATCCCTACTGCACCATCTCGGGCTGGCATGGTGTCACATCGGTCGTTATAGGCAACTGTGGGTTCGGTTTCGCACCATGCAAAACTCCTGATCAGGACCGAGCCATGCTAACAATGTCTCGAAATGAAGCAGTTCCATTAGAAACTATGCGCGCTGGTATGCCTTGGGACTGGGAAACTTACCCTGAATTTCTTGATAGCTTAGAAAAAACAGCGAAAGGAGTGAATGTTCTGAGCTACATGCCGCTCAACCCACTGATGATGTACGTTATGGGTCTTGAAGCGGCAAAAAGCCGCCCAGCTACCAAGGGCGAGATGAAAAAAATGCAAGACCTAATGCGTGAAGGCATGAAAGCGGGCGGATGCGGATTTTCAGCACAACTCGGTGGGGAAAATGATGCCCAAAGAGATTACGACGGCACCTCGATGATTACAAATACTATGTCTGAAGACGACCTAATGTCTTTTTGCGAAGTATTAAAGGAGGAAGGTCAGGGTTTTATTCAATGTATAGGGGCAACCCAAGAACTCACCGAAAGATTAGCTGAAACTAGCGGACGGCCGGTGATTTGGAATGTTCTAGCTGTGCTTGCTGACCAGCATGGAGTCATAATGCCCTATTATAAGGCGACGATCGATTGGCTGGAGAAAGCCAATGCGAAAGGATTAAGAATTTTTGGGCAGGCGCTAACAACCGAAAATAATTTCCAGTTCACTCTAGAGGAGTGGAATTTATGGGATTATCACCCACTCTGGAGAGAAGTATTTCTCGGAACCCCTGAAGAAAGATCGGAAAACATGAGAAATAAGGAGATGCGAGAAAAACTGAAAAGTGATTACGACAATCCTACGCCAGAAACTTTTCCAGTACAGCTAGAAGGTCTAGTAATTGGCGAACTCCATAAAGAGGGGTTGATAAAGTACGATGGATACACCGTCGGAGAATTAGCTAAAGAATTAAATAAACATCCTGTGGATGCGCTGTTCGATATAGCTCTAGAGGACGGCTTAACGACAGTATTTGCCACCGCACCGGCACCTGTTGATATGCCTTCAATGAGCGAAGTTGTGAATTCCCCTTTTGCACTCCCAGGTGTAAGTGATGGTGGAGCACACACAAAATTTATCACTTTAGGTCGGTACCCTACCGAGTTCTTAACTTTGCTGGTTAGGGATAATAATTTAATGGATCTTGAGCAGGCTCATTGGCGATTAGCCGCCTACCCAGCTATGGCCGCTGGCATAAAAGATAGAGGATTTCTAAAAGAAGGAGCGCCCGCAGATATTATCATTTACGACCTTGACGAGCTCGATGTAGGAGAATCAGAAAAAGCATGGGATTACCCTGCTGGTGCATGGAGACTCGTTCGCAAACCAAAGGGTTATCGCCACATTATTGTTAATGGTGAAACCACCTTCCGTGACAATGAATGTACTGGCGAAATTCCAGGAAAATTATTGCGGCACGGTGCGGCAGCAAATTAGATTTTGATAAGTGCTTAATCCATATAGAGTCATCGACCTGACAGATCACCGCGGCGAAATAAGCGGAATGATACTGGGAGATCTGGGTGCTGATGTAATAAAAGTAGAACCCCCCGGCGGATGTGCAAGCCGTTTCCGAGGCCCAAAATTGGAAGACGAAAACGTAGCTGACGCAGAGCGTAGCCTCCAATTCCTAGCGTATAACAGAAACAAACGGTCAATAGTTCTTGATCCGACAAGCGAAACTGACCGTGGACTGCTGCTAGCAATGATTATAGGAGCTGATTTTGTTCTCGACTCGGGCCCCCCTAGTAATTTAGGAACTTACGGCATTAGTTATGATGATATCCGAGGTATAAACCCGAAAATAGTTTATACCCACATTTCCCCTTGGGGGATAGATGGACCTGCTGCGGATAGACCCGCTACCGACTTAACTATATCAGCAATGGGTGGTCAGGCTGCCCTGCAAGGATCCCCAGACAGAGCACCCATACGAGTATCCGTCCCGCAAGTTTGGAGGCATGCCGGGACAGAAGCGGCGACAGCCGCATTAGTAGCGCATGCTCGAATGAAAGTCACAGGTGAAGCCCAGTTGGTTGACCTATCAGCGCAATGCGCAATGACCTGGACAACCATGAATGCTATGAACGCATTTGCTATTCAAGGATTCGACTTTGAAAGGCTAGGGTCCATGGTTCAGCTTGGCACATCCATGTCAACAGATCCCGTATTCGCTTGCGCAGATGGCTATCTCGTAGCGGTTCCAGGAGGACCAGAAATACATGCCTTGCTCGGTTATTTAATTAGTGAAGAAATAGTTGATGACAGCTGGCTTGAGGAAGACTGGGAGACCATCGACAAAAGACGCTCAGCCGGAGAATTAGTTTCATACTCCCGAGATCAAATGCGCGAAGCACTCTCCCGATATTTTCCCAATCATACAAAAGCTGAGCTTTTTCAAATAGGCCTCGATTCAGATATTACCCTTGCGCCAATTATGACCACCGCTGACCTATTAGACTTTGAGCAACTTAAAGTGCGTAACGCGTGGACCCTAGTTGAAGCCCCAAATGGGCAACAGCTAAAAGCCCCTGGGGAATTCGCCAAACTATCCGGCAGCTCAATCGAGATAAGAAGAAGAGCGCCTCGATTAAACGAACATAACTCGGAGATTCGCACTGAACTGCAACTCCAACAACCGATATCGGCACCAGTTAACTTGTCAAAAAATTCAAGCGGAAGACCATTTGAAGGCTTAAAAGTACTTGATCTTACCTGGGTGATAGCGGGCCCAGTATCATCCCGCTATTTTTCGGATCATGGAGCCCATGTAATAAAGGTTGAATCCCAGTTTCGACCCGATGGACTTCGCCTAATCGGACCACAAAAAGGAGAGCCTGGATGGAATACTTCTCATTTTTATGGCCAATTCAATGCGGGGAAGGAAGCAATTAGACTAAACCTTAAGACTCCCGAAGGTGTAGAAATACTCAAAAAGTTGGTCAAATGGGCGGACGTGCTTATCGAAAACTGGGCCCCAGGTGCTTTAGCTCGGCTCGGTTTATCATATGATGAATGCCGGAGTCTTAACCCTGGGCTGATTATGATGAGCACAAGTTTAATGGGACAAAATGGTCCCACATCTGCTATCGCTGGCTTTGGTTACCATGCTGGAGGGATGGCTGGGTTTTATGAAGTCACAGGCTGGCCTGATACAGCACCGCAGGGCCCATGGATGGCTTATACGGATGTAATAGCGCCTCGATTTGTGGCTGGACTCGTTGCGGCTAGTCTAGACTATAAGGAGAGAACAGGAATTGGTCAGCATATAGATGCTTCCCAATTTGAAATGGCATTACAATTCTTAGCTCCTGAACTAATGGATACGCAAGCTACCGGCTATATAGCCCGACGTTTAGGTAATCGTGCGACGGACATGGCCCCCCAAGGTATATATCCTTGTGAAGGCAGTGATGAGTGGATAGCGATCGCATGTGAAACCGACGAACATTGGAACAAACTAAGAAGCGCTCTAGGAGAGCCCCCATGGGCCACTAACGCCAAATTCCAAGACGTCGGTGGAAGATTGTCTAACCACGACGAAATTGACTCTCATCTTAGTGAATGGACGATAAAACGAACGCCCAAGGACGCTATGGATTATTTAACATCATATGGGGTTCCAGCAGGTGCGGTGCAGCGCAGTAAGGACTTATCTGACGATCCACAATACGTACATAGACAATTTAATAAGTTTCACGATCATCCAGAAATGGGGGAAATCCCGTATGCAGGGATCCAATACCGCATACCGGGATATATTTCTGGGCCCTACAGGCATGCGCCCCTTTTTGGTGAACACACCGAAACTGTGTTAAAAGACCAATTAGGTTTAAGCAAAGAAGAGTTTGAACAAGCAGAAGAAGCTGGAGCATTGCAATAACAGATCAAGTACATGCTCCAATAGAAAACTCCTCTTCAGATTCAAATAATATAGGTGGAAAAATGACATCGGACGCCAAGACTAAAACAACCAAAAGTAAGCGAGATTTATCGCCTGTCAATCCAGAATTAATGGACACACTTATCAAAGCGGCGGATATGCCTTGGATTGAATCACAACCAGGAATGGCATGGTCAAAAATCCTTTGGACTGGCGCTGAAACCGGAGGCTGGGCAGTTCTACTAAAATGGAAAAAAGGCTTTGTAGCAGGACCGCATAAACACTTGGCAGCTTCACATACTTTTATATTAAAGGGCAAGTTACAAGTACGTGATGGGATTTTGGAAACAGGAGATTACATCTACGAGGCAAATGGAATGATCCACGATGCAACCACCGCACTAGAAGATACCGAATATCTTTTTATCTCCCAAGGACCTATAGTCGGAATTGACGAAAACGGAATAACCGATTACCACAGTTGGGAAGATATTGAACGACAGCGACAGACGTTAAATATCTAAGGTCTCTAGCTATAACCTTCTTTTGCTATAGGCAGCCTGCGAACCCGCTCACCGGTTGCGTCGAAAATCGCATTTCCAATCGCTGGCGCGACGGGTGGAAGCGCTGGTTCTCCTAAGCCAGTTGGCGGATAGTCACTTTCTATAAAATGCACATCTATATCGGGTGTTCGAGGAATTCGAAGGAGTGGATACTGGTGAAAATTGGTTTCTAAAGCACGGCCATTCTCAAAACTCACCTGCTGTCCTAACATCGTGCTAAATCCATCAATGATTGATCCTTGGACCTGATTTTCAGCTCCACTCAGATTAACAATTGGTCCTACATCAACCGCTGCGGTAACTCGGTGGACATTAACTTGTTTGTTTTCTGAAACACTTACTTCAGCAACCTGCGCTATATGACCAGCGTGACTAAAATAAAACGCTAAACCTAGACCATGGCCTTTCTTTCTCTTGTTTTCCCAACCTGCCTTTTCGGCCGCAAGTTTTATTACACCAGCTGCTCTACCAGTATGGAGAGCCCAAGAATTACCTTCATCTAGCCATCTAGACTCTCCCATCAGTTCTAACAGGAACTCCAAATGATCTCTCCCTGCCGCTACTGAAAGCTCATGCAAAAAAGATTGGTGAGCAAAAGCTACAACATTAGAGCGAGGGGCTCTCCATGGACCACATGGGGTCTTCCAAGGCAACAAGGTCTGTGATATTTCTAAATTAGGGACGAAAGGTCCTGGATCAATATCACCCGAAATATTACCCCCCATCACAGGATTAACTCCATCCGCCGTAAAGCTAATAAAATGATTAGACCAACTACTAAGCCGACCTTCTGTGTCCACTGAGCCTTTCAGTGAATGAAAACCACCTGCTCGATAGAAATCATGTGCCATATCATCTTCACGCATCCACATTAACTTTACTGGACGAGTGAGCTTTCGAGCTATAGCTGCAGCCTCTATCATAGGGTCATTTATAGCTCTTCGGCCAAAGCCACCTCCAGACCTCAAAGTATGGGCTACAATAGAGTCTGAGTTAATGCCTAATAATTTGGCAACCGAGTCTACCCCACTTTTCAAAAATTGAGATGGCGCCCAAATCTCCATAACATCATCGTGCCACCAAGCAGTACTGTTTTGAGGCTCCATTTGCGCATGGCTAACAAAAGCATATTCGTAGAAAGACGAAATAGTCGTGCTGGCGTCACGAAGGACTTGTCGAGCATTTCCTCTTTCAGCTATCAAGGACTCACCACCATCTTCATTTCTCGCTAGATCCTTAGCTATTTTTCGTGATTGACTCCAGCTATCCCTAGCTGCCTCTGTTTCATCCCAATCTACTTTTAGTGATTTACGGGCCTTAAACGCTGACCAAGTATCTTCTGCAACGATAGCTATACCTGAGGAAAGCTCTCCTGGTATACCATTCCCATCCAAAATAAAAACATCCACTATACCTTTGAGCCGTCGCACCTCCGCAAGGTTAGCGGAACGGACTTTTCCTCCAAATGCTGGACACTTCACGTAAGTTGCATACAACAAATCAGGCATCATCTGGTCTACACCAAACATCGGCTCTCCAGTAACCAACTGTTTATTCTTAGACCCTCCAATACGCTTACCTAACAGCCTAAATTCATCCCGATCCTTTAACTTCAGATCGGCCACATCAGGCACGGACTGCATAGAGGCTGTTTCCGCAAGATCAAAATAGCTAAGCTTCCTACTTGTTTTTTCATGTATTACGTAACTGTCCCGTGTAATACATTCAGATGGATCAACCTCCCATCTTAATGCCGCAGCTTCCACAAGCATCTGTCTAGCTGCAGCTCCTGCTTGACGAAGCGGTAGCCACCGGGTCGGAATAGATAAGGAACCTCCTGAAAGTTGACGGCCAAAGGCAGTCTCATTTACCTCGGACTGAAGGACAATGATATCTTCCCAACGTGCGTCCAACTCCTCCGCTACAATCATAGGCAAAGAAGTGTTAACTCCCTGCCCAATCTCGGGATTCGGAGATTGGATAAAGATGCCATCCTGAGAAATTTGCACATAGGCATTAAGCGATAAGGGCTCTGAGGCCATTTCACCATCAGGACCGACCAGGTCAGACGAGCAACTTACATTAAATCCAAGAACTAAACCCCCTCCAGCAACACCAGTAAGCTTCAAAAATGTTCGACGGTCTACTCCCATAATCAATATCTCACTACCAAGCAATTAATCCTTATACTTTCCATCAGCGACACTCATTACTGCCTTCCTAATTCGGACATACGTTCCGCATCTACATAAATTACCTTCCAGCGCAGAATCTATCTCATCCATTGTCGGACTTGGATTATCCTTCAATAAGGCACTTGCTCTCATAAGCTGTCCAGATTGGCAATATCCGCATTGAGGGACATCATGATCAATCCATGCCTGCTGAAGCGGATGTAACTCAGAGCTTGAATCAGCTAGACCCTCGATGGTGGTAATTTCTCTACCTTCAAGCAGACTGATCGGTACAGAACATGAAAAAATCGCCGCATCATCAAGTAAAACTGTGCAAGCACCACACTGCCCAATACCACATCCGAATTTAGTACCGGCAAGCCCCAACTGGTCGCGCAAAACCCATAATAGAGGCGTGTCCTCGTGAATGATCTCCACAGTTACAGACTTCCCATTCACCTTAAATTTCATCAGCTATAATCCTATGAGTCCGCGTAATATGTTTCACCTGATTCCCATTGTATATCAATTGGGCCCATAGATATTAAAATGAATTCACAACCTTCCGAACCTGATTCTTCTGGGCCATAAACATGATCTGCCCGCACCCATCGCACATCGCCTTGTTTGTACCAACCAGTACCATCATTAAAAGTTAAAGAGCCACGCATGATAATGTAGATAGTATCAGCAGGATGAGCATGCCGGTCAGCCTTCGTATTTGGAGGGAATTTATTTGGAACTATCCATGGTCCTTTCTCCCAGTTCTCGCCCATAAATTTAACCTTTACAATATCACTCATATGTTCAAAAAACTCAGGAGAAGCCTCCGGGTCAACAAAGGTGGTCCAATCCCCATCATCTAGATTGGCTTTACCACGCCATTCATTGTAATCAGCAATCGTTTCCATTTTTGGTCCTCAAAATTATGCGGGTGATCTGCAAACCTTAACCAATATCACCTATGTTTTCGCGAACTATTTAGGAATTTTATTGTTACAAAAAAGTTGCGGAATGGCGAAAATAAGTTTAGAAGAATAAGTTTAGTATTATTAAAATTTCAAGATGCGGGTGGGAGGAAAACATTATGGCTAGAATCATATTTACTGACGCAAACCTTTTAGATGGCGTTAACCCCGCAAAACCTTCGTCGACGGTAATAATAGAGAACCATTTAATTTCGGAAATCGGAAACGAAAAAGAATTAAAACTGCGCTCGAATGATCAGGTTTATAATTTAAAAGGGCAGACACTCATGCCTGGTCTTACAGTCGGTCATTACCATGCCACATATCAGAATTATGGAGCGGAAGGAGGGTCCCAAGAGGCCTCTGGAGTGGAACAGGCTTTTATGGCACTAAACAATATCCAAATCGCTTTGAATAGTGGATATACAAATCTCATTAGTGCTGGGTGTCATTACAATATTGACGCAGAAATTTTAGAAGCCATGGACTCTGGAGATATCAAAGGACCAAGGCTAGTTCCTTGCAGCAGGAATTACATGCCGGCACCCTCAGAATCAAACCGCATGGAAAATGAAGAAGTATATATGGCCAAGGGTCCAGATGACTTTAGAAATGGAGTACTAAAGGACTTAAAGCGTGGATCAAAAATCATCAAGATATTTGCTAGCGGTGGGCATGGAGCTGGGCCATCGAAAGGAATGAGTCCCGAGGAAATAAAAGCAGTCGTCGACGTTGCCAAGGATTTTGGGGCGCGGGTAAGAGCTCATGTGACAGGGAAAAGCAAAATCATGGCTTGCATCGAAAATGGAGTTGAAATCTTAGACCATGCAGATGGAGCAGACCAAACTTGCATCGACGCAATAGTAGATAACGGCTGTTTCGTTCTGCCGAGCATGTATGTATTGCTTAAGGTCTCGCAATTAGAAGGAAATCATTTTGGATTCGAAACCAAATTAAGAGCTTTTAATATGATGTGTGAGAACATACCAAAATTTGTAAATGCCGATGTGAAATTAGTTCCAGGTGATGATTTTGGGCTCTGGCAACTGCCACATGGAACATATGCAGAAGAATTGGTTTGCTACGCTGAGCACGCAGGAGTAAGCCCCTTAGAATTAATTAAATGGGGTACCTTCTACGGTGGACAAATGAGTGGGCTTAACAATCTTGGAAAAGTAGAAGCGGGATATATCGCAGACCTTTTGGTAGTTAACGGTGATCCGTCAAAAGATATTAGCGTGCTAACGGATCCTAAGGCAATCCAATGCGTCATAAAAGATGGTCAATTGATAAGCGGTAATTTATCGGAATCGAAGGCGGCGGCCTAGCATTTAATCAGTTACAATACTTTTATTAAAAACTCTTTAAATACTTTAACTGTCAACACCCCTTGGCCATTAACTAAAAGGTATCCACAGTGCGTTATATTTGGCTGCTAGCGATCTTAGCTACTGGAACGCTCAGAGCCAATACTGATCTAGAGCTAAATATTGGGGAAAACATAGTCGTCCCTCGGGTTTCACACGCTGAAATAGCAATCACAATTGATGGCCAGCTCGACGAAAAAGCTTGGAACAGCGCCGTAAAAGTAGACGATTTTCGAATAATTGATCCAGATACAATGGGGATTCCTCGCTGGTCTACCGTACTGCTCATGATCTACACCGAAAAAGGCATCTATGCCGCTTTTGACATGGAACAGCCTCTGGAAACAATAGTCTCGGTCTTATCACCCCACGATACCGGGGTGATGTTTGGCGACTTCATCGGTTTCACGCTCGATACGTCAGGAGAAGGAAAATATGGTTATTGGGTATCTTTAGCTGCAAGCGGGGTAAAAACTGATGGTACGTTAATGCCCGAATCTCAATTTAAAAGAGAATGGGATGGGGTCTGGTATGGAAAAACTTCCAAAACAGCAACTGGTTGGACGGCTGAGCTATTCATTCCTTGGTCGCAACTGGCTATGCCGCGCAAAACAGGAGTCCGAAGGATGGCTATTTTTGCATCTAGGCGGGTCGCAGCTATTGGCGAAAGATGGGGAGTTCCAGCGCTACCCTTTACTATTACAAAGTGGATACAGCACATGCGGCCTATCGAACTAGTAGATGTCGATCCAAAACAACAGTGGAGCTTTATACCTTATACCTCGGTAACCTTTGACCAAGTTACGAAACGGAATAAATTAAGGGGAGGAGCAGAGTTTTTCTGGCGACCTTCAAGCAATCTCCAATTATCCGGCACGGCGTTTCCAGATTTTGGCAATGTGGAATCGGACGACGTGATAGTAAACCTATCGGCATTAGAAACTTTTCTCCCTGACAAACGATTATTCTTTTTAGAGGGACGAGACGTATTTTTCACAACGCCCCGCTCAGACCCAAACGGTAATTTTTTTCCGGTAACCGTAGTTAACACAAAAAGAATCGGAGGGGCTGCTCGATTACCAACACTGCCTGAAGATGTAACATTTAATCGAACGGAAAAATATCGACAGGTTGAGTTAAATGCAGCTTTAAAAGCAACCGGCCAGATCGGCTCTATGCGTTACGGATTATTGGCGGCAAACGAGGACGATATACTACTTCGAACCAACACTGGAATAGTAAAACAAACGGGCAGTGACTACGGTGTCGCCAGATTTATCTGGGAACGAAATAACGGAGGCAGCTACCGCGCTTTAGGATTTATTTCAACAATAACCAAACATCGTGAATCTGACGCAGTAGTTCATGGGTTGGACTATCATTATTTAAGCACTAACGGTAAATGGAAGTTAGATGGCCAACTACTTTATTCTGATACAGATCTTGTTGGTCAGGGTTGGGGTGCGCTAGCTGATCTCGTCTATAGCCCAAAACGAGGCTTGCGGATTGACCTAGATCTAGCTCATTACGACGACAAACTAGAAATTAACGATCTTGGTTTCTTGCAAAGAAATGATATCTCGCGAGGTGGCCTATCAGTTAACTATACGCAACCAAACCTTGGATGGGCACATCAACTAAATCTAAATCTAACAACCATCTATGAAATTAACGGTGATGGTGACACAACAAGGAGAGGTTTTTCAGCATCCAGTGATATTCTAACTAACAATTTAAACCGATTAAGAACCTCGGTCTTACTCTATGCCCGAAGAGTAGATGATCTCGAGAGCTTCGGTAATGGGAAATTCATTATTCCTTCACGTTGGGAGTTTTTAGCTGATTTCTTTTCCGATAGTTCGAAAAGGATTAGCTATCGACTAGGAATGAATTTGGATCAAGAAAAAACTGGCGGTCATGCTATAAAAGCCCGAGCTGCTTTAAATTTTCGGATCTCCGAAAGAATGAAAGCCGAGCTATTTACCGAATATGTGAAAAGAGATGGATGGTTACTCCACCAAGGAGCGAAGAATTTCACGAGTTTTAAAACAACTGAGTGGAGACCACGGTTGGCTTTTGACTATTTTTTTTCTCCTAATCAGCAACTGCGATTATCTGCCCAATGGATAGGTATACAAGCTAAGGAGAACGACTTTTTCCTTATACCTAATAATACGGCTAAGCTTATCAACACAAAAATAGTAGACAAAAGAGATGACGACTTTTCCATCTCAAATCTTAGTATTCAGCTTAGATACAGGTGGGAAATCGCCCCATTATCTGACTTATTCATAGTCTATTCCTTAACAGGGGTTGTCCAAAGAGAACACATAAGCTTTTCGCAACTTTTGAAGTCCACCTACGAAGATCCAATATCAGAACAATTCGTAATTAAACTAAGGTATAGACTAGGCAGCTAAAAACACCTTTTTACGAGGTGTAAGGCATGCCTACATAGAAAGGTATTTGTCCAAAACTTGGTGGAAATGACGTATACGGATTTCTTGATAATTGCCCATCGTTCCACCATCTTTATCTGCCGTATGAAAACCCTGTTGTTGCAAATCTAGGTTATCCGTATCCTGGTCATATACGTGGCCCATAGCGGGATCCATCCCGGGAACATCAGCATAAGAATCATTTACACCAATGCGCACAGGCTCGGCAGAATCTGGGAATTCCCCAGATCTTGGGATCGGTCTCAAATATAATAAATCAAACAGAGATCTATCGGGGCTATTTCCTATCGGGCGAAACCGATAAACCATCGGTAGAGAAAAACCGGGGAAAAGAAAAGCGTTGGGAAACAAAGTATATTCTATTGTGTCTATAATCTCCGAATCAGTCAGATCGGAATCAAATTCTACATCAAGAGTTTCGTCAAAATAACGTCGCAAGTAATTGGCCATAGTTCTTCTAGCTGTTTCGCCATCTCTGATTTTGGGGCCATCTGCGGCCAACGACGCATCACCCACCAACATTGTTTCCAGCTTTTCTTCTTCTGATAAGTCTCGATCAAAATCAGGGTCTGGAACGGCAGTGAGACCTATAAATCTGGATAAATGATCTCCAAACAAATCGTACTGAGTGCTGGCACCCGAACTGGTAATCAATAGCTGTGGGTGCACTACCCTCGTATGATAGTTCTCCATAAAAGCTTCCATCGCAGCTTTCCAGTTACACGGCAATTCTTTCTGAATATGGATATATGTATAACGCTTATCCATTCCCCAGTTTTTGAAGTGACTAATAGTCTCCCCGAGATATTCATGTAATCCAGATGCTTCAGAATCCATATTAATAAAAACAAACCCACCCCAAGTATCGACCAATACCTCTCGGAGCTTATATTCTCTATCTTCAACATGGGAGAAATCCCATTTGTTAGGTATATCTCTAATCGACCCATCTAAATTCCATGACCAACCATGATAAGGACATGCGATATAGTCGTTAAACCCAGTGGTATAGGAATGTTTGAGCTTCGTCCCGCGGTGCATGCATGAGTTATAAAAAGCTTTAATTTCATCAGGAGAAGATCTAACAATTATTATCGAATATTTCCCGATGTCGTAAACTACGTAATCACCAACATTTCTAATGTTTTCCTCTCGACAAGCCCATTGCCATACCTTGGTCCAAACTTTATCCATCTCCGCATCAAAAAATGTAGAACTTGTGTACCGCAAATATGGAATATCCTCGTAACCTAGGTGCTCATATGACTCAACATTCAAGGGATAGCGCATAGGCTCATTGATTGATTCCAGAATGGCAGAAACGCCTGGTTCTGGAGACTCGCTACCAACATGGCCTTTAGGATGACGTTTTTCTATTTTATTTTTCATAATCTTTACCAAGGCCTCCTACAACCAATCACTAATCAATAGTCTCTGCATAAAGTTTCTCCATGGAATCCGCTAACACAAAATCTTTTTCCGTAACTCCATCGGAATCATGGGTCATCAGTTCAACTCTAACCCGATTGTATACGTTAAACCACTCAGGATGATGATTATACTTTTCCGCTAAAAGAGCAACAGAGGACATAAAACCAAAAGCACGGACGAAGTCCGAGAAAATAAATTCCCGATGAATTCTCCCGTTCTGGAAGTTCCAACTGGGCAATCCAGTTAATCTTGTTGCAATTTCGTCATCGTTCAGTTTCTTTACCATAGCTATTCCTTAGGGTTCACACTACTTTTTACAATAGGTAGTGGGGTGTAGACTACTATCAACTGCAAAATCAGGGGGAATGATGACTGGACCTTTGGATGGGATCAAGGTGTTAGAGGTAGCAAGCTGGCTTGCAGTGCCTAGTAGTGCAGCCCTCATGTCAGATATGGGCGCTGATGTTATAAAAGTGGAACCTCCAAGAGGTGATTCATATAGGCGGCTCTATACTGGCCTAATGGATGATGATGAGTTCGTAGCACCCTCATATCAATTTGATAACCGAGGGAAACAGGGCATCTGCATCGACCTAGAACAGGAAGAAGGTCAAACATTAGTAAAAGAACTAGCAAGAGACGTTGATATCTTTCTAACTAACCTTACGTTTCCTAGACTCCAACGCTATAAACTTACAGATAAAGATATTCACGCTATTACCCCTAACGCCATATATACTGTTCTGTCAGGATATGGAACCCAAGGCCCTGATAGCGATCGCCAAGCATTCGATCAATCAGCTTTTTGGGCTAGATCTGGCGCCATGTCAGTGTTTGGTGATAGAGATGATGGCCCGCTTATTGCACGCGGTGGTTACGGGGATCGGACCACCTGTCTAAACCTTCTAGCTTCGACCCTTGCAGCACTTCGCATGCGAGATAAAACCGGCGAGGGTCAATATGTCGAGGTAACCCTGCAAAGAACTGGAATCTGGGCGTTAGCAAGTGACGTTAATGCAGCGCTATACGATCGCCAACAACCACAGAAAACAAGCCGAAAATCTCCTCAAAATCCAATATGGAATTCTTATAGAACATCTGACGATCGATGGCTCGTTCTCATCATGCCCATGGCAATCGCCTATTGGCCCAATTTTTGCAAAGCATTTGGGAAAGAAGAATGGTTGAACGACCCGCGATTTCAGACGCTTACGGGCATGTCAACACATAGCGCTGAGATAATCCCAGAAATAGAGGAAATGTTTTCAAAAGAAAGTCTGGAATATTGGAGAGAGGTATTAGACAAAGCAGGGCTTATCTGGGAACCGGTTGCTGAACTACCAGAAGTGGTTGAAGATCCTGCATTACGGGATCGAAATGCCTTTTCGATGATAGTTCATCCAAGAGGCGGAGCAATGGAAATAGTCTCCGCCCCATTTCATATTCGTGATGCCGAAATATCGGTGAAAGGACCCGCCCCAGATGTAGGAGAGCATACTAGAAAGGTATTTACCGATGCTGGCATGTCAGAATCCGAAATAAGCGCACTAATAGAAAAGGGCGTCCTAAAATAACGGGATAGAAACCGAATCAAAAACTCAATGGTGGGTTTAAAAACGGCCCATCAACGCAAATCCGTTGACCATCAGCTGCAGCACAAGCGCCACAAATGCCAACACCACATTTAGTTAAATAGTCTATCGCACTAAAAATGTGGGCATCATCATTAAACTTCCTCTCTACCGAAATGGCTGCTGATACCATAGGTTCGGGCCCACAATTATAATAATAGGTGTTCCTAAGCTCCTCTGGCGAACAATTGGTCAGGTATGATTCGAGAAGCTCTGTGACAAAGCCATGATAGCCCATACTGCCATCATCAGTTGCAATATTCAGAGTACCTATAGAAGCGCATTCCTCTATAAAATAAAGTCTATCTGAGGAGCGAGCGCCCATAAAAATAGTGGTATTGTTATAATCCTTTGCAAGCTGAAATACAGCAGCCAAGCCCGTCCCCCCAGCTACTGCCACCAGATTAGCACCTTCCGGCGGATGTAACTGTTGACCGCAAGGTCCTCTAATATAAGCCTCAACTCCGGGCTGCAGGGAAATCAATTCGTGAGTGAACACACCAAGGTCTATCACAACCAATGAAAAAGGATCATTCGTTAAGGCTGAAAACGGTTTTTCCCCCAAACCAGGAATCCAGAGAAAGATAAATTCGCCAGCCTTTATATCAATGGAACAATCGAAAGTTAAAATAGCTATATCATCCGTAATTCGCTTTGTTTCCAAAAGTTTAACCGGACGAAAACTCATATCGAGGTCATAACGAACTAACTCCTCTGACACGTTTTTATCTTCGGATAAATCCTGGTATAAACATTTAAAATAATGAATCACTTCAGCTGATGTCATTCCCGATAGCGCAGATCCAACTCCGAAAATATCAGCCCCTGCTTTTTGATAAGCACGGAGGTCGTCACCAGTACTGATTCCCCCGCAACCAATAATCGGAATTTCAAACTTTTCGGATATCTTTCGGACACTATCTATTCCTAGATTAATAATATCCTTGCCCGATATTCCACCTTCCCCATTGCTCAGAACCAACTCGCCATATGAGCGAAATTCCCTAGGACCAACCGTATTTATAGCGCAAATAGCGTCTGCTCCTGACGAAACAGCGGCCGATGCGATTTCTGAAATATCTTCAACATTAGGAGTGAGCTTTGGAATAATCGGAACCTCTACAGCAGCTTTAACAGCAGCCGTAATCTCACCAACCATTTTGGGGTCCTGACCCATTGCCATACCGTAGCCTTCCGCATGTGGACAAGATAAATTCAGCTCAATCCCATCAGCATAAGGAGCTAAAATCTTCGCAACCGAAACAAATTCTTCCACACTGCCGCCAAATATAGAAATTAGGAAAAACCTATCTTCAGGAACATGTAACTCCGCAAACAATTCAGCAGATTTCATAGCACCAGGGTTGGTTAGGCCAATGGCGTTAATAAAAGATCCGGGCTCATACTGATTGAAAACTGGCTCTCGATAACCAGGCCGCTGATTCATCCCAATACTTTTCGTGGTTAAAACGCCTACCTCTGGGATATGCCGGAAAATATATTCAATTATCGGAACAGCTGTAGCCACGATTCCAGAAGGAATAGTGAAAGGTCCCGAAATCTTTTTACCTAAAAATTCTATACTATCAGGTGAAGTCATTGATCACGGAGTTTACACCGTCTTGGAAAATCTAACCATCTGCTAACAGTTAATTTCCCTTAGACCTCAATGCAGCATTGGCCCCTGCTAACTTCCCAAACACAATGCAAGGTCCATAGGACCCGCCACCGCCAATATACCGATCTCCATGCAAAGAACCTACCGTTTCACCGGCAGCGTAAAGACCAGGAATAGGTTCCTCATTTTTATTTATTACCTGAGTTTCTGCGTTAATTCTTAAACCTGCCCCAGTCCAGCAAATGATTGCTGGACGGATCTCCGCCGCATAAAACGGTGGCTCTACAATTGGTCTCATACCTGTTTCAAATGCCTTAAAAAATTTGTTATCCGTTCCAGCTCCACAGTCTTCATTATATTCCCTCACAGTGCTCTCCAGGGAAGCACCTCTTACTCCTACTGTTTGAGCTAGGACAGCCAGAGAATCCGCCTTGGCAATCACGCCATCCTTTGCCTTTTTCTCAAGTACCTCGCTGACCCAGTAAGCCTGTGAAGCGGGGCTTGGTTTTGCATCAATGCGTGCCCCTTCGTCAAAAATGGCGTATATCTTTCCTCCCTGATGGTTAAGCAGCCCTGCCAAAACAGTATACGGTGCTGTTTCATTACAAAAACGTCTGCCAGATTCATTCACCAAAATTAGCCACCCCGGCAAAAGAACCTCCATATCCCGACTAAATCCCGGAGTTACAAGTAACAGCCCTCTATCATGACCATCAATTGCAGCCCCAACTTCGCCGCCTAAAGTGAGTCCATCCCCTTGCGCATGTTCAGTCCCAATATACCAACTCCAATCTCCATTTTTAGAGGCCTGAGGATATAATTGATTTAACATATCTTTATTGGCTCCAAATCCGCCAGTGGCCAATACAACGGCACCAGACATTGCTTTATCCTCGCCTATCCTAATACCGCAAACCGCACCAGATTCATCGGTAAGGAGTTCATCAACACGGCTATCTAGAACAAGGTCAACACCCCTGCTTGAGCGGTTGGCATCCAACTTCTGTACAACAGCTTCCCCTGCCCCTATTGGCACGTGTCCTCTAGGAGTGCTGCCAACTCCGGAACAATACAAACCATCCGGCTCAAATTCGACACCGAGCGACTGTAACCATTCAAACGAAGGTGCTGATAAATCGCAATACTTTCGAACAACAGACGGTTCCACTAACCACTGATTTAGGGTCATGTAATGCTCAAACATAGCATCAGGATTATCTTCTACCCCTGCTTCAGCTTGGAAGCTTGTCCCCGCTGCATAAAAATGGCCTCCACTTAGCCGGGATGAGCCACCTACTTTTGTATCCGCCTCAACGATCAAAACACTGGCTCCCTCATCGGCCGCTGAAACTGCCGCAGCTAACCCCGCAGCGCCTGACCCAACAACTATCACATCATAATCAAGATCCATATAAGACACCTCCCAAAATGATTAGAGCATAAAATGCCTACAAGTGATAACAACATAATTAATATATCAACAAGCCTGGTATAAAGCTGATTGCTTACGCTATGCTTAGAATGAAAAAATAATACGGAGGAGGGCTTATGTCTGAAAGAGATCATGAACAGGTATCAATTTATCCATATACCGAAGAGCAAAAAGACGAGCTACTGTCTAAAGCTGGGGAATGCGTATTCAACTGGACTACAAAAGATGGCTGGGCGGTGGGAGTAGTACATGCATTCGTATGGCATAACGGACGAGTCTGGATAACATGCGGAGCACATCGCCATAGGGTATCGGCTATAAGACGTGATCCTAGATGTTCTGTAGTCGTTAGTGGAGTCGCGGCTCCAACTGGTCCTAATGGAGCTGCAACGATTAAAGGAAGAGCGATCATCCATGATGATGATGAAACCAAGAAATGGTTTTATCCCGCTTTAGCACGCGGACCATACCGAAACAGTGATTTACCAGATGCCGAAAGAGAGCAAATGGCCAAGGACTTTGAAAGGAGACTAGATTCACCGCTACGAGTAATTATTGAGGTGGTTCCTGAAAAGTGGATCACTCTTGACTCCGATAAAATGTCAAAGGATACCCAAGGCCTGCTTACGGATGAAGAGAGAGGCCCATTACTTGAAGCCGATCGCGATCGAATGCCAGCAGAAATAAAAAGAAGAGGTATTGAATAAATCTCTGGCCGGACTAGTGAGTGCTAGGGCAAAAAATTGTTACTAGCACAACTAGTCTGCGGAAAGTCGTCTGCGTGAAATTAATTATATCGACCAAAAAGAAAAGGATCTTTCGATCACCCAGTAAGCAGCTAGCCCTCCTACTACATAAGCTAGAGCATTAAAGAGAAGGACTTGTGAACGCTGGGCTGCGTGGTTGCTACTTGCAATGACGTTTGCACTCAAATTCCTAAAAGCCAAAATTACTAGGGCCAATGCAGTAATAAAAACTAGTTGTCCAAATTCCACTCCTAGATTAAACCCAAGCAATCCTAGAAAATTATTTGTTTCTGGGAGCCCTATTGCTTGGAGAGCGGAAGCAAACCCAAAACCATGTAATAAACCGAATAACAGGGAAACTATGATAGGAAACCGATGGGTTAAAGAACTGTTACCTGGCCGCAGTATCTCAACGACCATAATGACAATACTTAAAGCGATCAAGACCTCTGCAACCGCAATTGGAAAACTAACCTTACCGAACGATGAAAGTGCAAGTGTCACTGAATGGCCTAATGTAAACCCGGTAACAGCCCAGAAGATTTTTCTCAAGCCACCACCAACTAATAACAAACAGACCAAAAATAATAAGTGATCTACCCCATCCCAAACGTGAGTAGCGCCCATTTCCACATACTCTTTTAAAATATTATCTCCCGATGCTTTTTCGGGAAATTTCCACCACTGGGTCCCAGGTGGCAAAACAGCAGAATAACTTTTTTTTCGTACAGCTAAATCAGCTTGGACAATAATATTTAATGCTGGTCGGTTGCCGTAGAAATCAAAATAAATTACTTCGCCAAATAGGGGCTCCCGACAGGTTATTACTTGGCGACTTATGAAAGTACCGGAACTTGAATAAGATCTTGCAGGTTCATGAATGGAGCAGTGAGCGGGCATTCTAATATTAGGGGTTTGCGCGATGGTGATTGTCGAGGGAGTCTTAGAAATAACCTCGAACTTACCCGGCAAAGGCTCAGTGATTTGGATAAAAATTGGCCTCGCATCATGGCCTAGCGCCACCCCTCCTCCGCCAAAAAAAAGAAGTAATATAAACAAAAAACGGGTCATTTTAGATCAGAGCGTGCGGTAGTTGGTGGAAGATATGACTTAACGATTAAGTAATTATCAATTTTATTCTTAGTAGCTAAATCCAATAATTTGCGTCTTTCGGCAATCAAAAAATCCCCAAGCAAATCCTCCTGAACATCATCTAATTCAGGGTATCCACCTGCGGTTCTATCCGCCAAGTAAATCAAATGCAATCCATGATCTGATTTATAAGGCCCTAACCAACGACTACTAGGTCGGATCTTATTTGAAAACATCTCATCAGCTAACATGGAACCAAAATGGCTACTTATGAGATCATAATTGCTTTCCACATAATTCACGTTATATATAAAAGGATCTCCATACTTGGGCGCATCATGAAGGGAAACTCCGTTTGCGTTCAAACGATCACGAATCTCACTCGTAAGCCTAACTCCCTCTGATCCAGCTACTCTTAAATCAAAGAAAATTTGGGAAAAAGTTACAGTCGGTTCTACAAAATAACTATCGAGGTTCGCTTGAAAATAGCGCATTAGCTCTTCATCACTCGGGACGTCAATTTCTGGAATACTGCTCTCTAGGATATATTCCATTTTTTGGACTAACCTTCGCTTGATGACGTAGTCATCTGCTTCCAGACCCATTGCCTGAGCCTCCCGATAGAGGATTTCCTCTCTAATATATTCCTCAACCAAAAAATCCAATTCCATCGTGTTCATAGCATACAACCTACGTTGCGCTATCTCGTCCTCGAATATCTTTGTTCTTATTTTTATGAACCGAATAAGTGATTCCTCATCGACATGTAAAGTACCGACCCCACTTCTACTTTGGCTCGCTGGACTCAATTCATATAATATGAATATAAAAATGCCGATTACAAAAAAATGGAATAAGGGCTGCTTCAACCAGGTCATATACTCGTCATCCCAACATAAATCGATATTTCATCAAACTATCAAATAAAGACGATGGCTACACTAGCCTAAACCATCAGTATAGTTATTATTAACAAGCATAAAGAACTGTGTTCAAATCTCAAACCTCACAGGATGGCAAAACAGTAGCCATGAAAATATTGATTGTAGGTGGTGGCATCGGCGGAATAACTGCTGCTCTGATGCTAGCTAAAAAAGATTATACAGTTGAGCTCTTTGAAAAAAAACGTTTCCCGAGTGAACTGGGGGCTGGTATCCAACTGAGTCCTAATTGCACCTCGCTACTGCATGACGTAGGTATTGGTGATTCATTAAGAAGGAAAGCTGTGGTCTCTTCCAAACTGAACATACGTCATTGGAAAAATGGCAAGTCTATTCATTCACAAGCTCTAAAAGGAGTTGAAGAAGCCCCATACTACTTAATTCATCGTGGAGACTTGCTAGAAATTTTAACCATGGAGGCTGACAAATGCCCCGGAATAAAAATATATTATGAATCAAATGTTACTAGTGTTGGCCAAGATAAAAATAAAACATGGCTTCACTCAAACGGATACAGCTATACTGGAGATGCGTTAATAGGAGCCGATGGTATTCGGTCCGCTGTGCGCCAACAAGTTTTTGACAATCAGCATCCATGTAGAACAGAGAACATAGCCTGGAGGTCTGTTGTCCCAGCTGAGGTTTTACCCGCACATATGTCTAACCCATTAACTACGATCTGGTGGGGACCTGGCAAACATATAGTTACCTATCCAGTCCGATCTGGAAAACTACTCAACTGCGTTTATATCGCTAAAGTAAAATCAGATATAGATCTAAATTCCTGGTCGCGTAAGGGCGAAAGATCGGAACTTTACGAAATTTTTGATGGGTGGCATTCAGATATCGGTAATTTGATAACAAAAGCAAAGGAGAGCTCGATATATAAATGGGCGTTATATGATAAGCCCGCAATGAAATCTTGGACCAACGAGCGAGTCACTCTCCTGGGTGACGCCTGTCACCCAGCATTACCTTTCCTAGCTCAGGGCGCGGCTATGGCAATTGAAGATGCTAGCGTATTATCTCGCTGTCTCTCTGCATCAACCAGCTCAGTGGCACAAAACTTGCGTGCCTATGAAAGTAGGCGCCTCGCCAACACACGACTTATTCAAACAATCTCTAGAGCTAACGCGCGGATATTTCATCTATCTGGTCCGCTAGCATGGATAAGAAACAAGACATGTCGCTACCTTATTCCAAGAATCACGAATCACATTTATCGATCTCAAACAAAAGAAGAACAAATAACCTAGGAGAAACCATGGATATACAAGAGCTGATCGAACGCGAAGAAATCAAGGAGCTAAGGATACAATATAGTCACTATTTTGACTCTGGAGAGATAGACAAATTGGCGGACCTATTTACCGAAGATGCCGTCTGTGAATTTGACGAAGCACATGGAGGTACCTGGGTAGGAAAAGAAACAATTAGGAAAAACTATGCGCAGTACAAATCAAATAATCCCTTTTCCTACCTACATGCAAGCACCAATCCACTGATACGCATGCTTGGGCCAGATGAAGCAAACGGCAGATGGTACCTAATTGATCTGGTATTTTCCGATGACAATAATAATCCAATTGGTTTACTCGGTATTTACGACGATGCGTATCGTAAGGTCAATGGCAAATGGAAAATCGACAAAACAAGAATCGATTTTCTTTGGCCGACCAGGACCTATTTTGGACCACGAATCCCTCTATAACTCAAAAAGTTAACCCTTAACCTATTAGAATAGGTTAGGATGACGTCATGCGTTATCAAATTGAATAGGAATGAACAAATGAGAATATCAATTGCAATCGGCTCAGCGTACTCAGATGGGCAAGATTGGGAAGAGCTGGTTGATTATACGGTCGAAGCTGATCGTATGGGAGTCGATGAGACTTGGTCTGCTGAAGCCTGGGGTATGGACGCAATTGTTCCACTTTCCTATATCGCCGCAAGAACTCAAAACATTAAACTTGGAACGGGCATAATACAGATCAGTTCCAGAGTCCCGTCCATGATAGCAATGACAGCCCAAAGTATGGATACCGTTTCAAATGGTCGTTTTATCCTAGGATTAGGCGTTAGTGGGCCGCAAGTCGTGGAAGGACTTCACGGTGCAAAATTTTCTAAACCATTATCAAGATTACGAGAAACACTGGAAATTCTCGCTATCGCCTTATCTGGACAAAAAATAGCGTATGAAGGAGAGCACTACACCTTGCCTCGGCCTGGCGGAGAAGGCAAAGCAATTCGGCTCGGACAACCGCCGAGGCCTAACATACCTATATATCTGGCTACCCTTGGGCCAAAAGCTATGCAACTGACGGGAGAGTTAGCTGATGGTTGGTTAGGGACATGTTTTTTACCAGAGCACGCTGATATTTTTCTTGACCCAATAAAAGAAGGAGCAAAAAAAGCCGGGAGAAGCCTATCAGACATAGATATACACGCTGGCGGATCGTTCGAAATAGGGGAAAATGTCGAATCTTTAATCGATGCTCGCAGACCAGGAATGGCTTTTCAACTAGGGGCAATGGGGTCTCCTAAAACCAATTTCTATAACGATGCATTTTGCCGAGCGGGTTTTGGAGATGCAGCAAAAGAAGTCCAGCGCCTTTGGGTAGATGGGAAGCGAGAAGAAGCTGCCTCACGCGTTCCCGATGAAATGATTCTAATGGGAAATTTCATCGGAACTGAAACCATGATTAAGGAACGTCTTAGAGCCTATCGAGATGCTGGTGTATCAACTATTGGAATCAGTACCTCCGGTAATAACTGGAAAGAACGCACACAATCGTTGGAAATAGCTGTTGACCTAATAAAACGCGAAACAAGCTCCTGGTAAAAAGCAACCTCTCCTAGATTAAAGGTTTTTGAGATCATGCTGATGCCGAAGATTTAACTTCCTCCGAATTTCATCTTCGACCTCTTGTAATTTGTCTTTCCCAAAAAATAAAGCATCATCAACAAAAAAGCTTGGCGATCCAAAAACTCCGCGTGATACCATTTTCTCCGTATTCTCAAAGAGTGCCTTTTTGACCTTATCTTCTTTTATCCCATTAAGAAGTAGCAGGCTCGGAAGATTTGATTGCCTTAAAACCTCAGAAAATACCTCGAGGTCGTCCATCTTCTTCGGTTCCACCCACATGTGATGAAACATAGCTTGAATATATTCCTGAAAAAATCCTTCCCTTTCAGCAACCACAGCTCCTCTCATCAGGTTTAATGTGTTCACGGGGAAAAATGGGTTAAAAGGAACTTCCGCAATGTTGTGCTTCGCAATAAAACGCTCAACTTCAATCTGGTAGTATTCACGCTTATTTTTAATTCCATCCATAGCAACAAATGGTGGCACATTATTCGTGAGCTTAAAAATACCACCTAAAAGAACAGGAAAATAATCGAAGTCGACGCCTGTTCGTTTTTCTATATCTGCCAATACCAAATGGCTTAAAAACGCATTAGGGCTTCCAAAATCAAAAATAAATTGTGTCTTAGGCATAGGACACCTTCAGTCACTTCTTCTTATAATCATCAGTATCCTTATATGGCTCGTCCCTATAACGAAGAGCATCCTTCAAACCTGTTTTTGCTAACTCGTCGCCATATGCATAGGAAGCTTCCGTAAACTGTCCTGCTGCATCAAAGTCAGTACTACTCCGTACCGAAGAATAAATTCCCATATTTTCATAAAATCTGTTCATATTTGCTTTAAGAATAGCTAGGTGATCAGCAGAAATTGTAGCTATTCGATCGGCAAACTTAAGCGTTCTTTCATCAAGTTCATCAAGAGGCCAAGAGTAATTAATCATTCCTATCTCTTCAGCTTCCGCCCCACTAATAGTATCTCCGGTATAATACAACTCTTTGGCCTTTCGCATCCCGATCACTAAAGGCCAGATTACACCCGTTCGACTAGTACCCATGCCTCGCAGAGCAGGATGACCAAGTTGAGCATCCTCAGCAGCCACAACCAGATCCGCCATCATTGCTAACTCACACCCCCCAGCAACTGCATATCCATGTACTTGAGCAATTGTAATTTTAGCCATATTCCAAAAATACATGTGTATGTCAGTTATCTGCTGCATTCCTGTCCTCATTCCCATAAAGAGGCGCCGTCCCTCACTATCACTCGTCCGATGCTGACGAACAATTGCATCCGCCCCACCTTTGGCTGGAGTAAGGTCATAACCTGCACTAAACGTTCGCCCGTCACCTTTGACTATGATCACTCGAGTATCTTGATCTGCTTCTAGTTCATGCAATATATCGTTCAATTCAAACAATAATTCCTGCGATAGAGCATTCATTTTTTCTGGTCTATTTAAAGTGACCCTTGCCACTCGACCATCAGTACCTACTCTCTCACAACTAAGTGTTTCAAAACCTTTCATGGCTCTCCTCCTATATTCATTACATCGCTATGGCTTTCTTAAAGGCTGGCCTATCCTCTATAAGGGCAAGATATTTTTTCATATTAACCATGTCATCCGAAATACAACCCAACCGATTACTCATATAACAAGCATGCCCCAGCATGATATCCACAGCGGAAAAATCTCCTATGAAATACGGACCTTTTTTGAGTTCTTCCTCTAACGGCAATAGCACCTTAACGAGCAAACGTTTTGCTTGATCGCGCACTATAGGATCTTGACGATCAGGGGGTAATAATAAAGTTTGTACGACAATGGTATTAACTGGAGGCATGACCATTCCTTCACAATAATGAAACCATTGCAAATAGCTTGGATAACTAGAATCTGAAACCTCTGGTTTCAATCCTCCGTTTTCATAACGCTCAAGAATATATTCAGTAATTGCCCCTGATTCAAAAATGGTTATCTGTCCATCCTCTAAAACGGGGACCCGTCCAAGTGGATGACGAGCCCGATGTTCTTCGGATTTCAAATCTGCTGGCGAAAATGATAAATAATTCACCTCATATGGCACGCCAAGCTCTTCTAGAAGCCATACGATTCTGCCAGCCCGAGAATTGGGCGCGAAATGCACTTTCAACATGTTATCTCAACTTTCAAAGCGACTTAACTCGAATGATTCTTTAGCGAAACTAACTCAAATAACCAAAGATACCCTGTCTCAAAAAGCTCTCTTGGAAAAGGATCGCCGCCGCCATATTTCCTTCCAAGCTCTGCCAGTACTGGTCCTATCTCATCACCCTCCTTTATTCGAACAAGCTTACCCGAGTAGAGCACACCATCAGCCCGCAATATCGCCCGGCCATCTAACTCCGCTTGAAGAGGCCATTGCTTCCAAATCTTTCCCCACCAAGTCGTCATATAGCCAGAAGGGATAAAGAACCTGCCATCATGAACTGCAAACCATATTGTCCGAGATACAGCTGGCTCGACTAATTGGAACTCTAAGGTATCCCTATCAGCAATAAGCTCCCATTGTGGAAATTCAATCGAGTGCTTTCCGGACGTAAAAGGACCGCCAGCAACTATCTCAATTGGCCCATCCGAAAACCTGGCTCCAATTAGAACAAACGTGAAACCTAAAATCGTGTAGGCAATAACCTTAAAAATTTTCATTATTTAATTCTCGCATTAAATTTCAGTAAAGAGTAACAACATAATCTATGTAATAAAAAGCTCTTGCAATTGCCCAGCAGCAAAAACAAGGTGGGTGAATGTGGCCTAACTCTATTAATTTGTCTTATCATCTAACTATGTTGTAGGTAGTATCTAAATAGCGATGTCAAATAACAACAATAACTCAAAAACGAGCTTAACAAATTTTCAACTAGCTTCTTACAGTGCTCCAGCCACTCCCCTAGCTATTGTTGGCCTGCCACTCGTGGCCTATGTTCCAGCTATTTATGCCGATCCAGATGGCTTTGGCCTATCGCTGGGCTTAGTTGGCCTTATGTTAACCCTGTCGCGATTTACCGATGTTATAACGGACCCAATAATTGGGTTTGTATCCGATAGTTGGAGATCAAAATGGGGCAGAAGAAAACCTTTTATGATTGCTGGAATGCCCATTTTTGCGATCGGGTGTTGGCTATTGTTTATTCCACCCGTTGGTTTTGAGGATATAAATATAGCGGGTATCGATTTCAATTTTGGTTACATCTACCTCTTTGCAACCATAGGCCTTGTGTATCTAGGATCTACTATCAAAGATTTACCATATATGGCATGGGGGGCCGAACTATCACAGAGTTTTCACGAGCGAACAAAAATAACTAGTTGGAGGGAAGGATTTAGTGTTGCAGGCGCACTATTAGCGGCATTCACGCCTGCAATCATTCTATTTTTTGGATATAGCAAACCTATAGACGCAGTCTGGTTTCTCACAATAGCCATGCTAATCATAATGCCTATAGTAGTAATCAATGCCGTGATATTTGTGCCTGAACATTCGGTCGCAGAAGCAGAGAAAAAGCTAGCGTTAAAAGATAGTTTGAAGGTGGTTGCTGCTAACAAGCCTTTTGTGCGACTCATTATCGTGTTTGCTCTCTCTAGTCTGGGAGCTGCAATGACCGCTAGTTTGGCATTCTTTTTTGTTAAGCATGTTCTGCTAGCCGGAGACCTATTCGGTCTATACGTGGCGCCATATTACCTATCAACGGTCCTTGCTATTCCAATTTGGTTTAAACTTTCTAAGAAAATAGGGAAACATAAAACCGTTCTTGCAGCAGTGTTTTGGTTTACCTTTTGGGCCTCTTTTGTGCCCGTGATAGCCGTAACCCCATATGCATGGTACGAACCATTTGAAATACATAAGCTGCTTACTTTTCTTCCTGCCGAAACACACCAAGCATTAATGAATCGTTTTGAAGGAATACCAACTGGGAAGTTCCTATTCTTCGTGATTTTAATGTGTTTTAAAGGATCAGCTATAGGAGCATTTTCAGCCATCCCTGCTTCCATGGCAGCGGACGTAGTTGATCTTGATACCAGTAGGACTGGGAAGAAACGCGCCGGAGCATATTTTTCAATCTGGTCAATGATAAGAAAAACAACCTATGCCCTGGGTATTACGTTGGCAACAACGATAGTGGTTTGGGGCGGTTTCGATTCACTGGTTGACCCTATTGATAATCCTAATTCACCATTTGCACTTTTTGTATTGACATGCGCATACTCCATAATTCCGGCAATAATTAAGCTTACAACGGTACCAATACTGTGGAAGTATGATCTTACTGAAGATAAAGTTATTGGATTACAAGAGAATAAAGGAGACTTGACATGACAAACAATAGCCCGACAGGAGACTATATCCAGATGGATGAGGTGGACTGGATACCATTTCCAAACGTTCTCTGTGAAGGACCTATAAGGTGGAAATTATTGCATGTAGCGCCTGAATCTGGCGCATGGACAGCAATTTTTGATTGCCCCGCTGGCAGCTCATTCAACAAACACATTCATATGGGACCTGGAGAGTATTTTCTAACAAAAGGCGAGATGAATGTCAGAGGCGGATCAGCAGAAGGTGGTGCGACCGCAATCGCTCCTGGATACGGTTACGAGGGATGCAATGCACAGCATGACCATACGGAATTTCCAGTAGACAGTGAATTTTATATGACATTCTTAGGGCCATTAAATTTTATCGATGATGATGGAAATACCTTAGCTCTTATAGGATGCAAACAAGTACTGGATGCGTGGGGAGTGTCTTAGCAACTCAATAGCAATATACCAGAAGACGTGGCCACTCTTTTTCTTGAAAGAGCTATTCGCAGATTAATTAGCATTCCTAGTTATCTGATTGTAACTATAGCGCTGACTGCTAGCGCGCCTCTTATAGTTCCAACTATGGCTATAGTTTCGTTATTCCCCAAAACAAAGGGCGCCCTTCGAACTTTCTTTTTCATCCTCGGCTATCTATGGTGCGATGTTTTAGGTATATGTATGGCAACATGGTTACGTCTGCGCTGGAGTGACCCTGCTAAACGCTTTCAACCAAACTTCAAGCTACAGTGCAAAATCATAAACTCACTCGCATTTCTGGCAATAAAGCTCTACAAACTAAATATGGTTGTTCTAAACCCTTCTGTTTTCAATTCTGGGCCGGCGATAATTATGCCAAGACATGCAAGCATTGCAGATACCTTAATTCCGTTCGTATACGCGGCAATACCACACGACACACACCTTCGCTATATTCTCAAAAAAGAGCTCCTAATCGATCCGATCTTTGACATTCTTGGTAACCAGCTCCCAAATTACTTCGTGGATCGAACCGGACAAGATACAGAAACTGCAACCAGTGCAATTTCTGAATTGGTGGGGACTCTTCATAAAGACGAAGGACTCGTTATTTATCCAGAAGGCAGCCGATTTTCAATAAAGAAAAAAACAGCGCTACGCAAAAAACACGCTAGCAATCCAGATCTAATGCAACAGCTCGATCGATGGCCAAACCTTCTGCCGCCCAGGCTTAGCGGCACCATGGCCGTGCTAAAACATAACCCTGGCCTCGACCTTGTTTTTTGCGCTCATACTGGATTTGAGGGGTCAAGCCACTTTGGCTCTCTCGTAAACGGATCGTGGATTGGAGCAACAGTTCAAATAAAATTCTGGCGAATTCCATTCACCGAAATACCCAATGAAGAAATGGACAGAAAAAATTTCTTTTTCCAGCAATGGGATGCGATGGAAAAACAAGTTGTTGATATGAAAAATAGTCCACGCTAAGTCCGGACAAAAAATTTATCCCCATTGATCGAAGTGCATGACAGTTTCTACAGCCGGCCTGTATGCTGGCTTAAAATCGTTACCCTTCGTATAAGCGATAGGAATAAGCGCAACCTGGGTATATTGTTCATACGGAATTCCAAGCAGTTCAGCGATTTCTTTCTCATGCATTATATGAAGGGTTGTCCAAGTGGTCCCTAATCCGCGGGCTCTTGCCGCTAACATAAAACTCCAAGCCGCTGGAATAATAGACCCAAAAATTGCTGTTTGTGCTAGCTCGGCACCAGGCATTTTAGCGTCAATTCTTCCAGCTACACATGGGATTAACATCGCCGGAACCTTCCCCATGTGCTCGGCTAGATATTCAGCCGACGACGCCGACCTTTCTTGGCTAGTTTTCAATAAACTATCATCGCTTTCTTTATGCAAATGATGAATTGCCATCGGCATTTCCCGATATAGGGCGAAAGCTTGCTTGTATAATTCTCCTATCTTAGATTTCTTAATGGGATCGGTAACAAACATGAATTGCCATCCTTGGGCATTAGAACCAGTAGGAGCCTGTGTGGCCAACTCCAAGCATTCCGCAAGAACATCCTTAGGAACTTCCTTCTCAAAATCCAATCGTTTTCGCACCGCTCGTGTAGTGCTTAGCAATTCATCATTACTTAAATTTAGCTGGGGATGGCTCATAAATTGTACTCCTTGATATATATGTTTTGGCTTAAAGCCGAACCCTAACGACTTATCACTAGTAATTATCAGTGATATCAGCATTAAAGCTAAAACTTTCTATCACTTTTATACCTTCCTCAGAAAGCTGATGCAATTCCACATTAATGTTTGAGGGATTGATATTCAGAACTCCAATAGTTCCATACCTGGTTGACTGATTATCAGGAAGAGTTGCAGACCCAGGATTAATGTAAAGTCTTCCAGCCACCTTTTTAACCAAAGCATGATGAGTATGACCGTAAATTAAAATATCTGGCTGGACACCGGTAAAAATTCGCGCTGACCTACTATTTAGTTTATTCACGTCAGCCCTAGCAGGTGAGGGAAACTGGTGCACTAAACCAACTCTCAGACCTGCACACTCAATCAGCCAATTGTCCCTCAACTTCTGATGATTTTGACCAATATCGCCATTACCCATACATGCATACGTGGGAGCTAATTTGTCCAATTCATCAATAACTGACGAAATATGTAGATCTCCAGCGTGCAGAATACAGTCTACGGTTTCGAATGCTTGAAAAACACTAGGCCATAGTTTGCTTATTGTTCCCGGCATATGAGTATCGGAAATAAGACCGACATTCATATGGCTGATTTTCGAGAAGTCCGACAACATTATCATTTTAGGAAATCGCCTTGAAGCAAGGCTCCTTTATATGAAAAACAAAACATATCCTCAAGGAACATTTTGTGTCCACCGATCTAGCTGTAAGTAGCGTACTATGAGATTATCCGAAAATATATCCTATATCTAACTAAAAAGGAGGGTTCTTGAATTCACAAGCAGAAGACAAAAAACATCTCGATTCATCTGAGTTTAAAACACAGCTAGAGAGAAAAGGTCATATTGTAACTTCCTGGGATGAACTGGGTTCAATAGAACTTCCATCTACCGCAGTGGCAACGATGTACCGCATAGGAACCCCAGATTCTGATAGTTCTCCTACTGTTTTTAAAATGTGGTTCCCACCGGGATGCACAATAGAAGCGCATACCCATGCCTGTGATTATTCAGAAATCATCTTGGAGGGGTCCCAGAAAGTTGGGGGGAAATGGTTATATCCAGGCAATATCAGAGTAGGACTGGCCAACAAAGGATATGGTCCCCTTGTGGCAGGGCCAGAAGGAGCAAGTGTTCTAGTTATTTTTGCGGACGGTAGCTGGCCAGGCATAACTCTTGGAGATAGCGATGGAAGCACATTAGGAACCAATGAACTTAATGACAGATACACTGTATAAGTAGATTGAAAACTTAAATGGCAAATAGAATCATGGCAGATCTTCCCTGGGTCCAAGAAATTTCTGCAGATGCAGTAAAGCATTTTGCTTGGGGTATTGGCGACAATAACCCATTATGGCTAACACCAAAACACGGCGATGCCACTGCCCCACCGTGTATCCTGTACGCTATTCATGAAACCACGGTAGCCCCCGGTATGGCTCAATTCAGGCGAATCTATAAAGAAGTAGAATGGACCTGGTTTCAAAAGATCTACTTAAACGAAACGGTTTCCGCAGAGACCGACCTCCTAGAGACTACGAATATTGGCAAGAACTGTTTACAAATTGGACAAGTAAAATATTTAAGTTCAACCGAAGAGGTGATCGCGGAGGCTAAAGTAGTCTGCGAAAGAACCAAAGACAACTCACCCATAGAAAAAAACTATAAATACTCTGAAGATGAGCTTCAAAATATAGAGAGGAATATCCTAGCTGAAAACCGCATTGGAGACGTTGCCAGACTCTGGCAGAACGTAAAAATAGAGGAAACAATTGGGATGCTTACAAAAGGTCCCTTAAGTATTATGGATATTGTGGCTTGGAGCGCGGGCACAACTGGCGTACCTAAACTTGATAGAAATATGAGTGAAGGTGGGCTACTAGACGAAACCACCTGTGGTCCGCAAATTACATCCTGGATTGCACAATTAGCCACTGATTGGATTGGAGACCAAGGATTTTTGCATCGTTTAAACGTAAAAATGTCTAAACAGCCAGGACTGGGATCTACGACCTTGATAAAAGGATGTGTGACTGATAAGCGCAAAATCGACGAACATTTTTTTGCAGAGCTATCTATTTTAGCGGAGGATTTTTCAGGCAAAAAAATTGCTGAAGCTAAAGCTTTGGTAATTTTACCATCTCTCAACGAGAAGGTTTTACTACCTTTAACGAGTAGATTCAGTTTTAATACACTTTCTTAGGAACGCATATCAAGTAGTTAGAAGTAAAACAGAGGTATTTATGGAATTTGGCATTATAGAAGTCTCGCAACCAGATAAAGAAAAAGAATCCTACCCGTATCGGGAAATACACGAACGAGTCACACAAGAAATAATAGCTGCTGATAAAGCAGGTTACGACTACGTCTGGATCGCTGAGCATCACGCTAGTGACAGCTATGGAATATTGCCAGACCCATTAACTTATATCGCTTATTTAGCATCTCAAACCAAGAGGATAAAGCTTTGTAGCGGTATTATGGTAGTACCATTACATAATACGGTGCGCCTAGTTGAGAACGTGTCTTTTGTCGATATCCTAACTCAGGGCAGATTTGCTTTTGGGATCGGTTCCGGATACAGGGAGCATGAATTCGACGCTTTAGGTGCAGAATTTGAATCCAGGAGAGATTTTCAGGGAGAGTGCCTGGACGTAATGATGCAGCTGTTTCATGACCATAAAATCACTCATAAAGGGAAACATCTACCAGACTTTAAAATTGATGGAAATTACGAGCTTCTACCACGTTCAATTCAACAGCCCCATCCACCAATGTTCATGGGTGCCGCTTCAGAGCAATCAATAGCATTATGTGCCAAATATGGGCTTGGTCTCCTAATGTCGACACTAACACCGATAAAGGAACTCGCTCCAAAAAGCGAATATTACCTTGAGAAATGTTCAGAGACAGAAGACCCCTACAATAAAAACCCTGGATTTCAGCATATAGGTATCGGGCGCATGGTCTATGTAGCAGAATCTGACGAACAAGCTAGAGATGAAGCCGCCGAGTCGGTAGTAAAGCATGTTCACTCCTTCACTGGAGCAGCAACTTCTGGCTATTTAGGCACAATTTCAAAAGATGAAAAGAAAAAGCTCGGGGGATCAGATTACGATGCACTCTGTGAAGATACAATTATATATGGATCACCGGAGACCGTGACAGAAAAAATCAGATATATGCAAGACGTTACGCACGCAAAATCTATGATTCTGCATTTCCCACCCTACAATACCAGGGAACAAAATCAGAACGTCCTAAAGCTGTTTGCAGAAAAAGTAATCCCTAACTTTCGGTAAGGTATGACAAGTTCCACAAAAGGGGGCTGGGGCATAATAGATGATGCATCAATTGCATCAGCGCAGGAATTATTAAATACTCCATTGCGCCGCAATAGGATGCAATGGGTCCAAAGCTCAACACGTGATGCAATTGCCCAGTTTGCAAAAGGAGTTGGCGACGATAACCCTCTCTGGCTGGATTCTGGCTACGCAAAAGAAACTCGCTGGAAGGAAATAATCGCACCTCCTTCTTTCCTTTATGCCGTAGATGCAACGATCGTCGCTCCAAAATTACCAGGTGTACAGTGGATTTATGCCGGCACAAAATGGAGATGGTTGAATGCAATTAACCGTGATGAAACCTTCAATACATCAGCACAGCTTATCTCAATGGATGAAAAAAGCGGTAGAACATTTAACCGATGGATAATGCAAACTGGAGAAATTCGGTATCATAATGCAGCCGGCGAATTACTAGCTATTGCGGAAGGGAGAGTGGCTCGTACGCCGAGATCTTCAAACAAAGCTAGAACTGCTAAGCAGTCGTCAAATAAAACCACGAAAGAACGACCGAAACCAGAAAAACGGTCAGAAAATCAAACTCTCAACATTAGTGAACGCAGAGGAAAAAAGACTCGAGAGTGGGAAAATGTTCATGTGGGCGACTCAATCGGTCCTGATATAAGACCTCTCTCATTGCTAGATATCTATGGCTGGTACGTTGGCGCCCAAGGAGCGTTGCATTATGGTGGTGCTCACGCCGATGCGGTCCGATATCGCCACCGGCATGATGATTATTCCATTAATGCTAAAACTGGGGCCAAGGATTCTGCTGCAAGAGGTCATTTCTCTGCAGGCGAAGGTAGCAAAGTCGGCATGGGTGGGGCTTATGATGTAGGACTTCACCGAATTTCATGGATTATAGCTCTTATCACCAACTGGATAGGCGACGATGGTTTTTTAGCAGAAATTGATGTTTCAATCCTAAAACCGAACTTAGTAGGTAACATTACCGAGATTTCGGGATCCGTTTCTAAGGTCTGGCACGATCAGCATCATTTCGTACGAATTGAGGTCGAAGCAAAAGATCAGAACGACATTATAAGCGCAACAGGATATGCAATAGTCGCACTTCCATCTTCAAAGTCTGGCGCGGTTCAGCTTCCTCTATTTGAAGGAAACATAGAACATTTCAATAACTTCACAATGGAACGATAAAAATTTAGATATGAGATTAAACGGCAACGAACTTGAATTTACTAACATACGAGATGTTTTCATCGCGCGAGAATCGCTGGGCGATAAACCTCTTTTAATCTGTGATGGAGAAACGCTTAGTTATCGCCAAGCACATGAAAGAGCAAATCGGATCGCCGACTCGTTTAAGAGCCATGGTATTGAAAAAGGGGATGTGGTTGCCACCCTGATGTATAACTCAGTTGATCACGCAGCTATTTGGCTAGCTTGTATCAAGATGGGTGCTATCTTTGCGTCTTTAAACGTATCACTATCGCCTAAAGAAATTGTTTACAGTCTTGGAGATACAAACGCTAAACTCGTGGTTATTGATGGAGAGCTCCTAGCTAACTACGCTGACGCTCGAAGTGACATCGCAGCTAGGCCAATAGAATATCTATGGCGAGGCGATCACTCTGAGATGGAACCGTTTGAGGAGTTGATGAACGGCAAGGATATCCCCCCAGAAGTTGACATCAGCTCAGATGACCCAATGTCAATTATATATACTGGGGGTAGTACCAGCATGCCTAAGGGCGTCTTGGTCCCACACCTATACTATATCGCAGCCGGTCTAAGATATAAGGAAATCACCCAATCAAAACCGGATGACGTCCATTTTGCAAACTCTCATTTTTTCCATGTCGGAGGCCAACAATTTGGGCTAACCGGTCCATTATTTTGTGGCACTACCGGCGTTATGACAAAATGGTTCAGCGTCTCTAACTACTGGAGAATTGCCAGAGAAACTGGAGCAACCATAATTGATCCTATTGGCACGATGATGTCCGCTCTACTTACTCTACCGAAAAGCGATTCTGATCGAGACCATAGGGTTCGAGTAGGTGTTGGAATCGCTTCAGGCCAAGTCCGGAATGCATATAGAAACGAGTTCGAGGAACGGTTCGGAGTACCTTTGTTGGAGGTGTACGCCATGACTGAAGTTGGCACTCTCCTTTGTAGCGAACGGCTAGAGAACATGCATACTAATTCCTGCGGAAAAACATACGGATGGGCTGATATATCAATAGTAGACGAGCACGATTCTCCTCTACCTGCAGGAGAAACCGGTGAAATTCTACTGAGGCCCACGGAGCCAAATTGCATGATGATTGAATATGTTAATAAACCAAAAGAAACGGTAAACGCTTGGAAAAATCTTTGGTACCACACAGGTGATATTGGATACATGGATGAAGCGGGTTACCTCCATTTTGTCGGCCGTCAAGCTCATTGGATTCGTATAAAGGGAGAAAATGTTTCCGCATTTGAAGTCGAGAAGGCACTAACAGAACATCCCAAGGTTAGAGACTGCGGCGTTGTTGGGGTTCCCGCTGAGCTTGGTGAAGAGGACATTAAAGCCTATATCCAACTATCAGATAAGGATCCCGTTGAGTTTGAGGAACTAGTAGCCTGGTGCGAAGAGAGACTCGCTTACTTCAAAGTGCCAAGGTATTTCGAGCTCGTCGAAGAATTTCCACGAACCGCAACTAAACAAGAAATTGCTAGACATGAACTTAGGAACTTAGGAATCGGTAAAGCTTGGGACAAAAAACACCCGTAAACTAATTAAATTCGTAGGGTATTAGACTGTCCTGTGCCTGCGCTCGATATTTATGCCAGGTGTTACCGCCATAGTAACCTAGACTGCCCGGTTCAGCTGACCCATCGGTGTTATAATATGATAAGCAATCTCTTAGTGGGCTTGTTAGTATATCTACTTCACGGCAATGAGCTGCATAGTTGGACTCTGATTCCTCGGTAACATCAACCACCTGCGCTTGGCGGGTTTTCATAGTCTTCAGCATCCAGACGATATAGTCGCCATGCTCCTCTATGGCATTTGTAAAATTAAAGCTACCACCTCCTCCTTGGGGGCCAGAGATAATGAACAAATTAGGAAAACCCCGACTATGAAGCCCCAAAAAAGTTCTTGTCCCCTCTTTTTGCCACTTGCTACTCAACGACTGTCCCTGACGTCCGATGATCATATTGAACGTGGAAGCAGCCATCCATTCAAAACCGGTAGCATAAATCAGCACATCTAAAGGATACTCTGTACCTTTATGTAGAACGCCTTTTGGGGTGATTTTCTCTACACCCATAGGCGCTGTATCCACTAAATGCACGTGCGAAAGGTTAAAAGTAGGCAAATACTCGTCATGAAACGTGGGGCGTTTACAACCATACGGGTAGTAAGGCTTTAAAGCTTGCGCTGTTATAGGATCTTCGACTATCTCGTCCACTCGACCTCGAATTTGCTCCATAATTCTAAAGTTCGTATCTAACTGTTTAGCAATCAATTCTGTCGGTGATAATTTGCGAGAATGCTGTTTTCTAACCTTAAAGTCCGCTTCTTTTCCTGATAAATACTCATCATTAGCTTTCATAGCCGTTCGACCTGATGAAATCTTAGCAAATCGTGCTCTTCTAGCCTTCGCCCATCCAGGATCTCCAATCCAGGAAGCGATTTCTTCCTTGGTCGTCTCTCTTTGGTCCCGAACGTCTATAGATGAAGGCGTTCTCTGAAAGACAGACAAATATGAAACCACCTTAGCTAGCTCAGGAATTACTTGAACCGCTGTCGCGCCTGTTCCGATGATACCAACGGAACGACCTTTCAAATTAATCCCGTAATTCCAGCGAGAAGTATGGAATGAATCTCCCTCAAAATCCGCCATCCCATCTATTTGTGCTAGTTTAGGAGAGGTAAGAATACCGTTAGCCAGAATCACAAATCGGGCTTTTATTGCATCTCCCCGATCAGTGCTTACGGTCCACAATTTAGTACTTTCATCCCACTCTGTTTGCTCGACAGTAGTATGGAAGAGGCAATGATCGTAAAAATCAAATTTCTCAGCCATAGTTTGGCAATATTCAAAAATTTCAAACCCAGAAGCGAACTTCATGGTTGGAATGTATTCCATCTCTTCAAGTAATGGCAAGTAACTATAAGACTCAACATCACATGCTATCCCGGGGTATCGATTCCAATACCAAGTCCCCCCAACATCCCCTCCTTTTTCGCAAAAACGAACATCTTCGAAGCCAGCCTCCTGGAGTTTGTGCCACAATAACAATCCGGAAAACCCCGCTCCTATAACGAGTATCTCGCACTCATCGTCTAGAGCTTCTCGTTGTACGGCTTGGCCCGTATTAACATCGTCAAGGTAGTGGCTAAAATCTCCTTCCATTCTCATATACTGGGCAGCCCCTAGACGGGCCTCTTTAAACAATCTGTATTTTTCTTGCTCCTCAGGGTTGAATACCGCACCTGGCCGCTGCGGTGGGAGGGTTTTTTGGGTTTGATCAGTATTGATTTTATAGCCCTTGGAACCAGCCACAGAAATATGATGTTTTACGCGAGTATCAAAAAGCTTTCTTCCTGTTTTCGAATCTATCCGGATCCCCATACGCCATCCTTTATTTCAAGAGCCCCATTAAATTCCGATAATGAGGATTAACTTTTCTATTTGTACCGTTTTCTAGATAATGCCTAGAAAAGCTATCAGATTCCAGAACGGGGAAAGCTTTGATTAAAAAAATAATAATATCTTCAATTTTTCTTTTATCCAATTCTTGTAGTGGCGGAAGTTCGTCCTCTCCAGAGATAGAGACACCCCCTTCCAATGGGCCCGAACCTGCTGAGAGAACTTCATCATGGGAACTTGAGCATGTGCCCCCGGGTGAGGTTGGAGTTCATGATCAAGTTGTCTCAGATATTCTATCGTACGTGTTTACCGATACCGCCGTACAAGCCGCTGTGATCGTGAAAAGAGGTTGGAAAATTGGGGAAAGATATGCGGCAGGATATGATGCAAATAGTTACGGGACTAGCTGGAGCATGGCAAAAAGCTTCTATAGTGCCGCAATTGGTGCGGCAATTTTAGAGGGCTGGATTTCATCGGTGGACCAAAAGGCAAGTTACTTTCTCACCGAGTGGATCGGAACCAACAAGGAAGACATCACAATCCGAAATATCCTAGAAATGCGCTCGGGATTGTCAGGCGGAGACCACGGTGGAACTGAAATCATATATACAGAGAATCAAACTGAATTTGCACTGAACGCAGCACTCACTGGAACGCCTGGTGAAACCTGGGCGTATTCCAACCCAACCTCGCAACTATTTGCGCCTATTATCGAACGAGCAACTGGGCTTGATGCTCATACATATCTTACTCAAAAAATCCTAACCCCCATCGATGTAGACATAAACCAAATAGGCTTATGGTTAGATCCATCTGGACAGAATCCTATTACTTACTGTTGCATCGACATGAGACCGGAGGATTTCGCTCGACTTGGCTTACTTTACGCACGAGGTGGTGAGTGGAGAAATACTCAAATTATTCCGGAAGAGTACGTTTCTGATAGCACTAGCGTTCAGTGGTTATTTTATGGTTACCAATGGTGGATCCTGAATTCTGATTTTTTAGGGGGAACAGTCGATCACGATGAGATTTTCGCAGCTATAGGATATCACGGACAAAACATCTGGGTCTGGCCCGAGCAAGATGTCGTAATAGTTATCCTATCCCTATACGACCATTCCCCAAATGCCGGGTATACCCTCGGAGGAGGGGGTGACGACCTTTCAAGTGCTAATTTTCCAAACACCTGCACAGGGAGAAATGACTGCTCCTGGTCAGAGGGCAGTCCCATTCCTAGTTTTAATCAATTGACCCTATGGAATTTAGTTCAGGGGCTTGCTGATGATCACGTCCGCTAAAAAAGAAATAACTAAGTCAATCTCTCCTGCAAGAGCTAGAAGTGGTGGCCTTTATGGGTGCCAGAATTAAGTCTGAGCACCCATAAAACCACAATTTTACCAGTTGAAACCTAGCGTGATGCCATAGGTTTGCGGATCAAGAAGGAACTGGTTTCTGAATAGACCAGAAACCTGCGTTGATAGATATTGCGAAACAACATGGTCATCATTTGTGATGTTCTTGACCCATGCTTCTGCATACCAATTACCGGCTGCCGGGGTTACCCTCGCGCTAGCATTCCACACGTCCCAAGACGGAATCTTGTCATGCGGCGCGTTAAAGTTTCTAGCCCACATGGAGTCTTGGTAGTAGTAGTTAGTACCGATAGTAAGGCCTACACCACCCATAGGTATGGTATAAGAAACCCCAATATTTGTGCTAAGCCCAGGCGACTGCACTAATTCGTTACCGTCCAATGATTGGAGCACACCAGGTAGGCCATTCGACGCTAGCGTAAGGTTAGAATTAGTACTTACTAAACCTCCTGTACTGCCGTCACCATTCGGATCAGCTGTGTCGTAATCTGAGAAGTTATCTAGACTACTATCCAACCAAGAGGCCGTAACGGTTATCTGGAGGTTATCCATAGGAACCCAAATCATATCTAGTTCTGCTCCAAAAATTTCAGCGTCTGTATTCTTATTTAAAGAAGTTACGCCAACAATCTTAGATTGCTGCATATCCTGATAGTCATAATAGAAAAATGTCCCGTTCAACTGCATGGTGTTATCCATGAGCATTGACTTGAATCCAACCTCATATGCGAGTACTTCCTCAGGTAGGAAGAACGCGTTGGTGGGATCAGCTATAACTAGCGGATCACTATTACTGATTGGATTAAATCCTCCACTCTTATAGCTTGAAGATACAGTTGCATAGAGCATCACATCCTCATTCATATCGTACGTAATATTAGCTTTCCATGTGAGCTCGTTATCGCTATAACTTGGCTCAAAGAAACCGAAGTTTCCAGTTGGGTCAAGAGCACCGCAGGAAAGGAAAGTTACATAACACGTCCTCTGAACAGCGTCCTTCTTTTCATCAGTATATCTAAGGCCCAAGGTGGCCGTTAAATTCTCATTGAGATTAAAGTACGCTTCTCCAAAAAATGCGAAGGTCTCCAAATTATACTCTCGGGTATCATTATCATAACCCTTCATATATGGATTCGATCGGCTCTGGGGATCATTAGGGTCACCCTGTGGAGCTGGGAAAAGCGCCGGATTAGCCGGCAATATTTCACCGATCAAAGTTAGCGCCGTATTACGAACCACATAGTGTGTTTCTGTCTCATAGCTAAGGTAGAAACCACCAAGCATAAAATTAAAATCCCCGTCTAAATCAGAAACCAAGCGAAGCTCTTGAGTCCATTGCTTAGGGTTCGAGGTAGATACGTCATAACCGATAAAATTCGTGAACCGTTGTATAGAGTTATCAGGCATTAACAATCCTACTCCTCCAGCATACTGAGCTAGTGCTGGATTACCTGCCCATGCCCCAATACCTAGGCCAGGTGCAGCCTCAACCATGAATGGAATTAAACCACCAGCACCAACTGCATTTAGGGTGGGGATCAGGGCAGCAGAAACTGCCGGGATCTGAGATAACCCTGCCAGTGCCGCTAACTGAGCCGCCCAGGTTTCAGATGCCACAGACTTCTCATAATCCTCTTCCGAATATATCTCTGGATTATGGAACCCAGTTGATGAGATCAGAGTATAATCACCAAAATCATGGGAAATCTCCAACGTAATTGTGGTCTCTTTAGCCTTATAAACTGGACTCCAATCTAGATTATTAACCCGCGGATCTTGGGGGTTACTAGAATTCGCAAAGTTATCGAGCGGGAAGCCTCCAGGAGGAGCGACTGGGACACCAAGAGCTGCATAGGTTCCGTAAACACCATTTAGAATACCGCTTATGGTATTCATTAACTCCCCTGTTATTGTGGCTGCGTCACTCGCTACGCCATAGCTAAGCGGCCCCGTCGGCAAGCAACCCAAAACTCCCGAAGGGTCAGAATTACAAGCCTGCTTCTGTGAACGCACCCTGCTATCGTTTTCGTCAAAATGCTGCGCCATCAAATGTATAGTAGTCCGATCCGTTGGGGTCCAAGTTAGCGATAATCTTGCGCTATACATGTCACGATCATCTATATCTTGGCCGTTGAATTCATTGGTAATGTAACCGTCGCGGTTCAGATAATGGCCCGCTATTCGAATAGCAAAATCATCCGATAATGGAACATTTATCATGCCTTGTGCTTCTGCCGCCCCATAGTTTCCGCCAGTGACTCGCAGATTACCGGCAAGGGACTCCGTACTAGCTTTAGCGGTAATCATATTGACAGCGCCACCAGTAGTATTACGACCATAAAGAGTGCCCTGGGGGCCTCTTAAAACTTCAACCGCTTCTACATCATAATATTGGGTTTCGAAAATCCGGCTGGCATTTAGGTAAGTGCCATTGATATGCACTCCCACACCATCATCTCCTGCAGAGCCAACTGCCCCAGATCCTATACCCCGCAATCTAACGTTTCCTCCTCCGGAAAAGTTATACTTAGAAGTAATCATGTTAGGTACATTAAACTGCAATGCCATTGCATCATTAATTAACCTAGCATTTAGATCCTCCTGGTCATAAGCCGTCACCGAAAATGGTACATCTTGAATATTCGTTGCACCGCGTTTATCCGCGCTTACAACTATTTCCTCAATAGTGCCTTCAGCAGCAAAAGCTTGCCCCGCCAGGAGCAGCAAAACTATACCACTAAACTTAATAATCCCTAAATTCCGCATGGTCTGTTCCTCCAGCAACATCCATAGTTGCTCACCGTATCCCATTGGGCCCACTGGGCCAATTTAGTTAATTTCTACTACTTAATATCAAATAATCCAACGTGAAGGGTATCCGATCCCAAAACAGAAGTCGCTACCTACGTAAGTAATTGAAAATAAAGATAAAAATGTTATTAAAATCAATTTTTCTAATAAGCAGAATGCCGAAGGGCTCAAAATTCCATTTTTTTTAAGGAAATAGGAGCGTGCCTAGCTCTCTAAAACATTGGAATAATTAGGGGATTTTTTAACAACACCGAGGTCGTTTATAGGCGCTTTAGGTTATTTCGACGGGAATCTCCTTGAGAATATCATGCCGGGGCAAATAGAGCGCAGCTCTAATCTGATAATCACCCAATCCAGACATTAGTCGCGCATAAAATCGTAGCTGATCACTATAGCGTAATACTTCTTCATCCAGGAATTTATCCAGATTAGAACCGGAATGATAGCCAGATTTATAATCGATGATCCAACGAGTATTGTCTTGATCAATGAAAGTTCTATCTATAATTGCATGAACAAGCTCCCCATCGATTAAGCCGGAAATAGGAAGTTCACTGAATGCATCATGATGCAAGCCACTCAAAAGCCAGGACCCTATCTCATTATCTAAAGTCCTAATAAACGCCTTCGAAATCGTCTCGGTAGAGGGGGAAATAATGTCCTCATGCATTCCAATGGACCGCAAAAAAGATGGAATTTTCTCGATCAAACTCATACGACTAGCCATATCAAATTCTTCTATTCCACGATTTCCCACAATCTCTAGCAAACGATGCAAAACAATACCTATCTGCCTAGCTGAGACTCCAGCCCAATCATATTCAACTTCGCTATTAACCTCCGATCTAGCAGTTAATCCATCCCATTTTAAACTTGGATCAATGCTTGGCTGCCAATCTAGCTCAGCACGCGCAACCAAATTGGCTGCGGAACGGGCTGGTAATTCTAGGGTACCTGATACTAATCGGTCGCCATTTAGTTTTTGTAACGCCGCACGAAAATCATGCCCTGTAGTTTCCCATATCGCGGAAAGGAAGCTACCGGATCTAGGCCTAAACTCAGAGATAGCGGATTTTATCTGAGCCGAAAGAACGAGCATTCTCTTTGCCCTTGTTGCAGCAACATACAAAAGACGTTTATTTTCAAAAGTGTCTCTGCTGCGTCGTTCTTCCTTAATTAAATTTACTAATGCCGAGTCAGATGGACTATGAGATGCTCGAAGTGGAGCAAGCAAAATTTCCTCTTCTCCTTCCTTCCCGGTAAAAGGCAGCCAATGAAGCAGTGTCTGGTCGCCACCGCGGCTTGATCTTTCTAGACAAGGAACAATCACCACATCCCACTCCAATCCTTTAGCTGCATGCATGGTCACCAAATCAACCGCTACCCCGAAATTTGGTTTTCCATCCACATATTTTTTTTGAAGGCGCCCCAAAAAGCGCGGCCAATCAAACAAAGACCCATCTTGTTCCGATTCCTCTAAGAGCTCGAAATAACACTCAGCATGATGTAAATCGAGCTCCTGATCCGATACCATTGAAGGCCCTCCTAGACGGTGCCAAAATCCTTCGACTAAGTCTCTTATAGGCCTTCTTCGCCATTCCTCTTGTGTCGCTTTCAACCCAGCTAAAATTCGTTTAGCTCTGATCCCTGAACTAATTGATAACTCCTCTGCAGAAGAATCGAAATCTAGCAATTTAGAACCAGAAGACAAAACCTCCAGTTCCCTCAGCGTTAGCCCACACATTGGAGATCTGAATAGTGAAAGCAACGCCGTACGATCTGAGGGCAAAATAATAGCTCTTGTCAACGCTATAAGGTCCTGTATTACTGGACTGCTTAACAGCGAATCTAACTGTAATGCCCGATAAGGAATTTTATGTTGGTTAAATTCAGCAATAATATGATTAAGATGGGATCGAGCTCTAACTAACACCGCAATTCTGAAATCTGGGTCCCCAGAACTTTTCGATAACTCAGAAGAGCAAAGCTGTACGATGCTTCGAGCTTCCTCAATATCATTCTCACTGGCGATCATTTCAACTTTTCCTCCTGGACCGCACTGGGAAACCGATGGAGTAAAACTAATTGACCCGGCTGATATATCCTCTTTCTTCGGGAAAATTGAACCCAAACGAGAATTAACCCAATCAACAATCTCCTCATTGGAACGAAAATTAACACTCAAACGTTCCGGCTCAATAGCTAAGGAGTTTATTCCTTTATCTCTTAATTTAATAAAGAGACCGACATCTGCATCTCTAAACCTATAAATAGACTGCATAGGGTCGCCTACTACAAATAACGTCCGTCCATCACCGGGATACCACCCAGCCGTCAATCTCTCGATAAGATTCAGCTGTAACCAACTCGTATCCTGAAATTCATCAACTAATAAATGGTTAATCTGATTGTCCAAATAAAGGCTGAGATCGGTAATGCCAATTTCCTCATCACCCAACGCCCGAAGTGCAGCAAGTGATATGCCAGAAAAATCGATCTTATTTTCGATTCCAGAGACCATCACAAGTTCGGCAGCCGCCCTCTTTAGAACGCGGATAATAGCCTGAAGCACTCGCCATTCCTCATCACTATAACAAGGGTCCGGCAGATTGCGGCTGCGATCCATAAGACGAGCTAAGTCGCCTTGTGACTCAATACGCATTAGCAATTCAGTAAACCGTTCTTTCTCACTAGTATTTGGAAGAAAACCCTGAGCTTTCGAAACCCTTCGCCTAAACCGAACATTCCTTCCTTTAGTAAGAAAGAAATCGCAAAACCCTCGCCACAGTTGAAGATTCTCGGCCCTTGCACCCGGAAAATTGGTTTGGTTTTTTAGAGATAATAAAACTGAAGATTCACTGACGGAAGATAAATTGTTCGCTGCATAACGTATAAGCTCAAGAATTTCCTTTTCTTCAAAACCAACCTCCGAACAAACCGAACGCAACAAAGATTCCATTTCCACTAAATGGTCCTGGATTAGGATCGTTAGTCCTTCCTCAAGTCTCTTACGATTAACCTCATTCTCAGCACCTAGGACGCGCAACCATTGATCCCTCTTTCCAAGCAAACCAGCTAGTATATCTTCGACGTCTTGCTGCCGGTTATCTCTCCAATTAAGCAGGCATTCTAAATCCGCTGAAATTTCGTCATCTTTTCTCAATAGTTCTAGCACGTTGCGAGTAGCATTTCTGTATAGCTCCTCGGGACTACTATCGGGCGAAGGAACAACTCCCAACGCACTAGCGACCGGCATCTGTCTCACAAGATAATAATTGAAACTGTCTATAGTTCTAATCAGTAAGCGCTGAGGATTAGCTAACAGCCCCCATCCATCGACCTTGCCGCGAACGCGAGAAATCCTTTTACCTATTTCTACCTCCCTTCTGTTTTTAGGGTTAAAAGAGGGGTTAAGGTACTCAACAATTCTCTCTCTCATTTCAGCTGCAGCTTTATTAGTAAATGTAATAGCTAAAATTTGTTCTGGCTCTTCCACTGTTTCTAATAGACGTAAGTATCGCTCAACCAACAATGACGTTTTTCCTGATCCCGCGGGAGCCTGAACAACTACAGATTTGCGGGGATCAACCGACGTTTCTCGGGCTTTCGAATCAGGAAGCATCTTCATCTGCTAATGACGACGGCAATCTTTGGCCAATTCTGCAAAGCGAATGCAGATGGCACCGATCGCACTCTATTAAATTACGCGGACTAACCGCAGCTTTCCCATGAGCAAAATCACCAAAAATCTCCTCGAGATCAGAGCGCCACTCCTTCAGCAATTCCTCCCAACTTCTCCCAGAAAAGTTAGGTCCAGCATCCTCTAGTTTAACTACTCCCTGAATTTCAGCCATATTAGTCAAGCCTGAAAAACCAACGTACTCGGGTCGAACCATCGCAAAAGCAATAGTTGAAGGCGGCTCTAGCATGGACACTGCATAACCTGGCAACTGTGGAGATCTTATTCGCACCGAAGGCTCCCATTCACTAAAACGTGCCGATCCAGTTTTATAATCTATTAACATAAGCGTTCCATCAGATAGGCAATCCACCCTGTCGATCGTGCCCCTGAGATTCACCTCGCCGTACTGGAAAATAATCGCTGACTCGCGATCTTTAACCTCAAAATCGTCTCGTGTTTTTTCATGCTCTATCCACTGCCGCAATTGTCTCTGCAACCTCAGCCTTTCTAAACTTCTCATGCCATCAGACATGATTAATCGCCTTTTTCGGGATATTCGATCAAGCGCCCAATCTACAGAGCTATCAACCTTATCCTTTAACTCCACCTCACTTAGTTCATCCAAAGCCCTTTTCCCATGCAACTCTTTCCAAAACGCCTCAAGCGAATCGTGCACAAGAGTGCCACGTTGCGCCGCACTAAGACCGGGCCGTGGAATATCTATTTCGTCTGCTTTCAAGCGCCATTTCGCGAAGGCTTTAAAAGCACATGCCGCTTGATCTTCAAGCAATTTCATTCCCCCTAACTGAGCATTCGACGATAGAGCCGAACCATAAACATCAAAAAAAGGCTCTTCCATTGGCGCTTTCTCGATGGAGAAATCAGCAGGCTTATACACCACTTCAAGGTTTTCCAATAGAGAGGTTGGGGTCATACGCTCTTCACGATTCCCTCCTACAAAACTGCACTTTATATCTCTGGAAGCAGAAAATAATGATGCAAAAATTGTTTCACTTTTCTGAAGACAATTTTCCGCAGTAGCAAAATCAAGGTTTGTCTGCAGAGACAAAGGAATAAAAGGATCTTTTTTAGCAGATGGTGGCCAGGAAGCATTATCTAGACCTAAAATCCAGATGCCATCAAATGATGAGCCTATCGCCTCCAGCGGGGTCATAACTTGCAGCGGAACTCCTGCATTTTGCTCTCTAAATATTAGAGAATGGGCTCTTTCTAACAGGTGATTCAATGCCTCTACCCGATTAATCCTCTTGGTAGCTACTGCATCACAACTACCAAATTCCTCTAGCAATCTATTCCAACGATCTAAAGCCTGGTATTCCAGGCTATTTAGAGGTCGCCCCAATCCAAAACCCAAGGCACCAAGCTCAGTTTGAAAAACTCTAGCCCAATCTGATGGCCAACCTTTCGCAGGGGCACTATGTCGAATTGTCAGCCAGTCCTCCAAAGCATCAACCATTAACGAACAATCAGATTTTTTTAGGGTCCAAAGAATTTCATTCAGTGTTAGGCGATATGAAGATAAAATGCTCGAATCTGTAATCGCTAACGACTGCAGTTCCTTTTGAGAACCCCATCCTCTCAAATACGGTGACCTAAGCATCACTCGAGTAGCCGAATGAGTCCAGGCTGTATGCGACAACTGCAACATGTTTAATGCCTCAGCGACAATTGGCCAGTTAGCCAAGGAACTACCAAGTGCTATATGCCAGAGCTTCGGATTGGAACCACTTAGTCGAAAACCTTCAGGATCGAAAACTTTTCGCAGAACTCTTTCAATTTCGTCTAACCGCCTATCAAGATCCCCAATTATTAACGCTATATTGGAGTTGCCTTTCATCTCAATTTCGTTACGAGCCCACTTAGCTGCCTGCATAATTTCAGCACTGTCATCGGCGAACTCCATAATCTCCTGAGGAATGGACGTACTAGTCTTGCTCTTCGTAACGATTACTATAGTTCCCAACTGCTCAAAAGCGCCCAAAACGCGCTTAAGGAGAGGCGGTACTGAATGTTCAAATCCAACTAGTTCTATCTGCTTCGGAATTTCAAAAATACCCTCTGCTATATGATCAGGAATTTCCGAATAAAAGCCCCACTCATCAACCACTCCCTTCTCTACACACATTAAATTATATCGGTAAGCCCATTCAGCAAAACGACGGCAGTCATCAGACAAATACTTATCAGTCCACAAAACAGGTGGCTGAATATCATTTTCGAATATTGTCCGCCAAGTCCGAATAGCGAGACTGGTAATTTTTGGCTCTCCTATAAAAATATCGCGATCAATAATAGACTGCCAAATCAGATAAGACTGAGAGCCGTCGATAGGAACTCTACTATCAGGAGCTAGCTGGAAATACTCGGACCGCAGATTGTAAAACCACTCCGCCATACTGAAGCAAGTAGGTCTGCGCCAAGCCACCTCCCCACTATTGATTCTGCTCTTTGCAAAATCATACTCCAGTTCTCTAGCCAGGCGGGCATTAGATGCTATATAAAGGGTTGATGAACTCGCCATATTCCATAATGAATCAATTCGGGAAACCGAGATAAAATAAAAATCAGCCTCATCCTATAGTTGAGACTACACAGACTAAAACGAAGCCGATCCACTCTCAATCAGTTCCAACATATCAATATCCAACCGACGGTAATGATTTTCACCGCGAAGCAAGACAAAAACCGGCTCATCATAAGCTCGAATATCATAGGCCTCCTCGCGTAAGTCCCCCTTTTTCATCTTAAATGTTCCCGTCACATCAATAGAATGCTGAATACGAAGAAATACCGGTATGGCATAAGACGGCAACGCATCCGACAGATGTCTATAAAGCCCATTAGTATCCAATTCATCAATATTTTCAGATAACGTTATTGCTGCCATTCCAGCTCTACCCTCAACACCCGGAACCTCAACTCCATAAACATTTGCTAATTTAACATCCGAAAACCCATTAATAATCTCTCCAACTTCATTGGTTGATACGTTTTCTGACTTCCATCGAAACGTATCTCCTATTCGATCCACAAACTGATAGTGCGGATATCCAAGGGTAAAACCCGCGTTCACCGTGCGCAATAAATCTCCTGAATTAAACCAAGCATCCCCTTTTTCAACCACGTCCCGCACAATCTTCTTATTCGATGCTTCCTGATCTGTATATCCCTCAAACACACTTGTTTCGGTAATTTTACCAAGCAATAATCCAGGTTCTCCGTCTCCAACTTGCCCGCAAAGTCCGTCCTCGGTCCTTCTAATTTCATCTTCCTTGATATCGTAGTCAACCAAGACGACCTCATTAGTAGTCATCCCAACTGTGCAGTCCTTATTCATTAAATTGCCGAAGAAAACATTCCCTTCAGATGCACCATAAAACTCCATGATCCGCTTAACCTTGAACCGACGCTTGAAGTCGAGCCACACATCAGGCCTTAGACCATTGCCAATCATCGCGCGCAATGGGTTGTCCCCATCAGTTTTTAAACTTTCCGTATTCATTAGATATCGACAAATTTCCCCAACATAGACGAAACAGTTACAGCCATTATCTCTCACTTCCTGCAAAAAATGGCTGGCTGAAAATTTACGACGCAAAAAAATACTGGCTCCTGAAGTCCAACTTGCCCCCATACCTACCATTACCCCCGTGCCATGATACAACGGAAGACATAGATACAGCCTATCTTTTTCTGTACATTTGAGGCCTGCCATAGAACTCATTGCAGCAGCTGTGAGAAAACGACGATTCGATAATACCGCAGCTTTCGGTAGCCCCGTGGTCCCTGATGTAAATATAAACAAGGCTGTCTCGCCAATAACCGTGCAAAGAGAATCTTCTGGGTCGATGCTACTAGCACTTGTAGCTCCAGCTGACAAATTGACGGCCCAATCAGTTCCATCGTTATTCGACCCATCGGGAACGACTAGAAAATCCCGTTCTTGATTCAGTGTTAATTGGCCCCGTAATTCCCGAACAGACGGCTCGACTTCACTCCCAAAAATAATTTTCAAAGACTTGCTTACAACAACACAGTGGGCCAAGGATTCTCCAGTCAGGTTTGTATTTAAAAGACTAGAAATCACGCCAATTTTATTGAAACCCACTAACAATGCGAGAAACTCCGTTCGGTTCTCCATCATCACGCTTACCGCATCTCCGCGCTTCAAACCAATTGAAATACCATAATGAGCATATCTATTAGCAAGGGCATTAAATTCAAACCAGGTAAAAGTTTTGCCTTCAAAAATAATTGCAGTCCTTTCTGGGACCCTCTTAGCATTAAGCTGGACACGCATCCCAAAACAATCAGGAAATTCGTCGGGGCGGAATACCAAACCCTTTTTCAAACGACTTAACAATGGGATGTGGGCCAAGGTGCTTGCAATATCTAATATATTCATAATGAGCTGCATATCCGATGAGTTTGACGTGAATCATTAGACCAAATAGACACTTAAAAGACGAATTAATCTTCAACTTCTAATAACAAGGTAGAAAGACAGCTAACTCTCAGTCTCAATGCAGTATAATATTGAATAATCTCCCGGCCGCAAATCTGTAACTGGATAAAAATATGGAAAATAATATCCCTCACAAAGAGTCACCGCATTCCACCCCACTAAAAACCTCAGCAGAGAGCACATTACACTGTCTTTCAGGTTGCATTATAGGCGAAATAGCAGGACTCATGATCGGCGTATCGCTTGGCCTAGAGGCCTGGAAAACTATTTTTCTGGCAACGACGCTAGCTTATTTTTCAGGATTTACACTTGGTCTCATGCCATTAATGAGATATCAAAAAAAAACAATGATCGAAGCTTTAAAAATTATCTGGATTGGTGAAGCGATATCTATTGGAGTAATGGAAATAGCTATGAATGCTGCTGATTACGCAGCGGGCGGAATGCATGCGAGTTCTATTATATCTTGGCAATTCCTGTTTGGGATAAGCGTGGCCGTTCCAGCGGGGTTTTTAGCGGCATGGCCAGTAAATTGGTACCTTATTAAACGAGACCTAAAGTCATGTCATTAAATTCTTATGGTAAGGCAGGGAAATTCATTGTTTAAAGATTTAAGAGTACTATCTTGGTTCTTCTTATCTCTACAATTATTGGGTTGTACGTCAACAATTAATCTCGAAATCGCCCCACCCAAAAATTATGTATTGGAGGGTAATTGGCATCTTCTCCCAATGCAAAGCAGCAAACCTCCGAAACCGGAAGTACTTAGAAGTCGCGGTTTCATCTTAAGCATGGTTGTTGAGGACTTTCCACTAATACGGACTCAACGAATGGAAATTGAACAAAGCTCGGATTCTATTGGAATCTTCTACGATAAAAAAATGTACCGTGATGTTACTTGGGGGGTGCGATCAAAAGGGCTTTGGGAAGTTCACGCTGGATGGAACGAAGAGGGCAACCTCGTCATTTTCTCTTCTGCCAAAGATGCTAAAGCCAAGGAAGTATTTCAATTAAACTCCACCGGGTCAGAATTAACTATTACCATAGAAATCACAGCAGATAGCCACAATCTATCTCTTACCCGGAAATTCAGAAAGATGAAGTAGTAGCGGAAGAGTTGCATTTGGTCTTTAGCCCTATAAACTAGTCCTCTTCGCATCATCAAGACGCGTGATTTGTTCCGCCTTAGCTCAGTTGGTAGAGCAGCTGACTGTTAATCAGCGGGTCGCTGGTTCGAGCCCAGCAGGCGGAGCCACTTTCCACTTA
>MDTE01139284.1_pt1 | contig 67385 bp, 76 predicted proteins | sample 811231 | NCBI WGS metagenome assembly MDTE01 (sample SAMN05326651, study PRJNA326480) | marine metagenome | isolation source: seawater | place: Indian Ocean: Red Sea | collected 2010
AATAACATGGTAAAAACTATCAATACAAGTGGTAAGAAAAAAACTGCAATAGCAAGAGCATCTATTAAAGAAGGAACTGGAAAAGTCCGAATCAATTCAGTCCCTATAGAATTAGTCGAACCAGAATCCTCTCGGATTAAAATGTTAGACCCTTTCGACATAGCAGAAGACGACCTGCGCAATAAAATCGACATAAATGTCAAAGTTAACGGCGGTGGGTATTCTGGACAAGCAGATGCCGTCAGAACTGCCATTGCTCGGGCTTTGGTAGACTATACCGAAGACATAGAACTTAGGGATTTGTATATGGCCATCGACCGAACACTTCTAGTCAATGATGTCCGCCAACGTGAATCTAAAAAATGGGGTGGCCCCGGTGCAAGGGCACGCTTCCAAAAATCTTACAGGTGAACTAAATTATGATAATTCCAGTCCGTTGTTTTACATGTGGGAAAGTCATCTCGGAACATTGGGGAGATTATGTTTCAAGATCAAATACAAAAGAGGGGGATGAGGACCCTTCCGATGTGCTCGATAGCCTCGGTATTAATCGATATTGCTGCCGAAGAATGTTTGTTTCACACATCGATCTCATAGATGTAGTTTCACCATATCAATAATCATGCAAAATTTAGAACATAATAGACACGAAAAAGCTCGAATCATCGGTGCAAGGGCCTTACAAATAGCTCACGGCGCACCACTACTTATAGAAACTAACTACTCCCAGCCAATCTTAATAGCTGCTGCGGAATACGATGCAAATATATTGCCTTTTTCAATTCAGAGACGTGTGGAAATTTCAACGGAGGAACCCGAATAAAGTGTCGATAATCAATTCAATACATCTCGATCGCATTTTCGATTCCCGTGGCAATTTAACAGTCGAAGCGACCATCAAAACGCAAAATGGAGGTTTCGGACGGGCAATTGCACCTAGCGGGGCTAGTACTGGCGAATACGAAGCAATTGAATTACCTGCCATGGATGCAATTTCTGCGGCAAAGAAACACGCCTTGCCGGAATTGGAAAACAAAATAGATTCTATAGACCAAAAACAAGTTGATAGTACACTTAGGGCTGCAGACGCAACTAAAAATTTCTCTGTCATTGGGGCGAATAGTGCAGTTGCGATATCTCTAGCAAATGCCAAGGCAGCAGCCGATTCTCTAAATATGCCCTTGTATCAATATATGAGTGCCACCTCAAAATTAGATTCATTCCCAATTCCTCTAGGTAATGTGATAGGCGGCGGTGCACATGCAAAGGATTCTACGCATATTCAAGAATTTCTCTCTGTTCCTGTCGGGGCATCTTGTGTTTTCGATGCTATATCTGCAAATACTTCAGTGCACAAATTGGCTGGAACATTGCTATCGGATGCAGGTTATTCCCGCGCCAAAGGGGACGAAGGCGGTTGGGCAGCACCTATTTCGGACGAAGTCGCTTTCAATATATTGTCCCAATCAATTTCTAAGATATCAAAGGAAGTTGGATTTGAAATTAAAATGGGCATTGATGTGGCTGCTTCAGAACTTTATGATTCTACAAAAGATCGTTATAGCTATGGAAATCTCAATAGATCCAAAGAGGAACAAATCGACTATATTTCGAATCTCTCCCGTGATTATTCCTTGGCATACATCGAGGACCCATTAGAGGAGAATGATTTCGAAGGATTCTCAGAACTTACTAAATTAATTGGAAATGATTCTTTAATTTGTGGGGATGATTTATTCGCAACAAACGTCGAGCGATTGAAACAAGGGATTGAGCTTAAATCCGCAAATTCCATCTTAATTAAACCTAATCAAATTGGAACTTTGACGGAAACCATAGCAGCGATCGATCTTGCTAAGGAAAATAATGTCATGCCTGTCATTTCCCATAGGAGCGGCGAAACCGAAGATAATACTATCTCTCACATAGCCTTCGCAACGCAAGCTCCTTACATTAAAACAGGGGTTGTCGGAGGGGAGCGGACTGCAAAATTAAATGAATTGATTAGGATTGAACAAGAGATAAAAACATTATGACTGATACTGAAACTATTGAAACAGAAACAACCGAATTGACAAACGAACTACCAGAGGAAATCTCCGAAGCACAGAAAGAAGTCGACGCAGATTATGAAGACGAATTCGATGATAGCAACGTGGATTTGCTAATACCTGTAGATGATTATCTTTCTTCAGGAGTTCACATAGGAACGCAGCAAAAAACAAAAGATATGTCGCGATTCATCCATCGAGTCCGAGAAGACGGATTGTATATTTTAGATATCATCCAAACTGACAAAAGAATCAGAGAGGCGGCTCGATTATTGGCAAAGTACTCTCCTGAACGAATAATTGTTTCTTCATCTAGGCAATATGGACACCATCCTGCAACAGCCTTTGCGAAGTCTATTGGGGCCATGGTTTCCACGGGGAGATTTATACCTGGAACTCTTACAAATCCCGTTTATCCAGGCTTCATCGAACCAGATATAGCCGTCGTGACGGATCCTATTGGGGATGCACAAGTGGTCGGAGAAGCCATTTCTATTGGAATTCCTGTCATTGCGATGTGTGATTCAAATAATGCAACCAGCAATGTGGATATGGTCATTCCCACTAACAATAAAGGTAGAAAGGCTCTTGCTACTGTTTACTGGCTCCTCGCAAACGAAACGTTAGATAATCGAGGTTCTACCCCTGATTTATCCTTAGAAGACTTTGATTTAGAGCTGTAGCGGCTCTATATGTTTTTATCTCCTCCATACAATCTGTAACATATGCCACTCTCATCTGCACCAGGGAAGATCTATCTATTCGGTGAGCATGCTGTAGTTTATGGGGAATTGGCAGTCCCTTGTGCAATCGAGAAGCGAATAACTGTATCTTGTTCAGAATCTGATGATAATTCTATATCCATCCGGGCTCCTCAAATAGGGGTAGATAACTTTGACATAGAATTTTCCAAGCCATCTCTTAAATCACATTTGTCAAAAGTAGAGCCCCATCTACATTATATTCTCAAAGCAATCGATTTCTCCTTAGATTTCTCTCAAACTGACCTCAATGGATTGGAACTTGTAGTTGAAAGTGAGCTCCCTCTGGGCGCTGGGCTTGGATCTTCCGCTGCAGTTTCTGTTGCTACTGTAGATGCAGTATCTAGAACTTGTGGACTTACTCATTCATTAGAACAAATAGCAGATATGGCACATAAAGTAGAAGAAACAGTCCAAGGGCGTGCGTCCAAAGCTGATACATTTTGCTCTACGATGGGAGGTTCTGTCAGCATCGGAGGGGGCTCCTGCGACAAGCTACCATTTTCCAACCTCCCTCTTACAATAGGATACGATGGTGGATTTGGATCTACGAAAGAGTTGGTGTCTCTAGTAAAACATAACAAAGAAACCTACCCATTTGTCGGATCTATTATCCACTCAATTGGTGATATTTCCACACTTGGGATTGCTGCATTGGAAGCTCAAAATCTATTTTCAATTGGAAAATTAATGAATATCAACCACGGTCTACTAAGTTCTCTAGGTGTTTCTTCACATTCTCTAGATGAGATGGTATGGGCTGCGAGGGAAGCTGGTGCCCTTGGTGCTAAACTCACAGGGGCAGGAGGGGCTGGATGCATAGTGGCGCTTGATCCTGACAAATCCATCACTACTCATCTCCTTTCCACAAATAGTTGCACTTCTGCATTTTCAGTTGATGTATCCAAACAAGGGCTGATCCGAAAATGACGTCCATTGAACCTGTCACCTTACTCAAACTTGGGGGGAGTGTAATTACCGACAAAAATCAACCAGAAACGCTGAACCACGCCAATATCCAAGCCATTGCAACCATATTGTCCAATCACCGTCCAAAAAATCTTATCATAGTTCATGGTGGCGGGAGTTTTGGCCATCACCATGCTTCAAATTTCGATGTAACTATTGAGAATGGGACTTTCGACGCAAACGAGGTAGATACAATTCATTCTTCAATGATTCACCTTTGCAACATAGTGACTCAAACTCTCCGATCATCGGGTATGGCCGCAATACCCATTCATCCACTTTCTATTGCTTGGAGAGACTCCGAATCTGTGTTTCATCTTCCCTCTCAACACATCTTAGTTCTCTTAGAGTGTGGTTTTTTACCAGTAATCCATGGAGATTTAGTAATCTCCGAAAAAAAAGGTGCAACAGTAGTCAGCGGCGACGAAATATTGATAAATTTATCAAATTCAATTCCCACAAAAAGAATTGGGTTCTGTACCTCTACACCTGGTGTTTTAGATTCATCTGGAAATGTTATCTCTCAACTTTATGCATCTCAAAAACAAGAAAGCTCCATTACCCATTCATCTTCCACCGATGTCACAGGCGGAATGGCCGGGAAAATCAAACAAATTGCAGAATCAAATGCCCCAGTTTCTATTTTTGACCTTCCCAATTTAGAGAATTTCTTAAAAGGTGATGAACCCGGGACTTTGATTCGTTGACTCAACCATGCCAATTCTCTCCAGTACCTCCGTCAGACACTATAAATTAAATTCAGTTGGCTTTTACCCATTGGATCCATAACATGCACCAACCGGTAGTCATACTACCTCTACGCTTGCCGTATTAGGAGGCGTTCAACGCCGAACTATTACATGAGGCATTCTTAGACTGGTAGTTCTATTCGGAGGATTAACTATGGAAATTGAAATAGCCACAATAGGTGGATTTGAAGAAGTTGGCAGGCAAATGACCGCTGTCAGAGTGGGCCCCGATATCGTTATATTTGATATGGGCCTGGACCTTTCTAAAATCCTCCTCCACGATGATGTTGAAACAGAAAGAATGCACAGTTTGGATTTGATCGATATGGGTGCCATTCCCGATGATCGTGTAATGTCAAACCTACCCGGAGATGTCAAAGCAATTGTGCCCACTCATGGTCACTTAGATCACATTGGGGCAATAACCAAACTTGCGCACAGGTACAACGCCCCCATTGTTGCAACACCATTTACGTTAGAACTTGTCAGACAATTAATACAATCTGAAGAGAAATTCAAAGTAAATAATGACTTGGTCGCCATGAATGCGGGAGAGAAAATGACCTTGAGCGATACTCTAGAACTTGAATTTGTAAATGTTACTCACTCTATCATTGACGCAATTAACCCCGTTCTACACACTCCCGAAGGTGCAATTATCTATGGTCTTGATAAAAGAATGGACCACACACCAACTCTAGGCGATCCTATCGACATGAAGCGATTCAAGGAACTAGGGAATGAAGGAGTATTGTGCTATATTGAGGATTGCACAAATGCAAATGTAAAAGGAAGAACTCCAAGTGAAGCAGTCGCAAAGCAACATCTCAAGGATGTAATGTTTTCCATGGCCGATTATAAAGGTGGAATTGTCGCAACCACATTCTCCAGCCATATAGCTAGAGTGGCAAGTATAGTTGAATTTGCCCAAGAAATAGGGAGGCAACCAGTCTTACTAGGGCGTTCTATGGAAAAGTATTCTGGTACTGCAGAAAGATTAAATTTTGTTGAATTCCCCGGGGACCTGGGTATGTATGGCCATCGAAAATCTGTTGACCGGACTTTCGCTAGAATCATGAAAGAGGGGAAAGAAAAATACCTACCAATCGTTACTGGGCATCAAGGTGAACCAAATGCAATGCTCACTAGGATTGGAAAGGGAGAAACGCCTTATGAACTGAATGAGGGGGACAAAGTCATTTTCTCTGCTAGACTCATTCCTGAACCAACCAACGAAGGCCAGCGTTACCAGGCAGAAACACTCCTCCGAATGAGGGGAGCTAGAATTTATGACGATGTTCACGTTTCTGGACATTGTTCACAAGAAGGTTTGTATGAGATGTTAACCACACTTAAACCAACTCACATAATTCCTGCTCACCAAACGATTGCTGGTGCTTCGGGGTATGTCAATATGGCACGAAAACAAGGATACGTCCTAGGTCGAGATATCCATATTTCTTACAATGGGAATCGAATTTCTTTGACAAATTAAAATAAATCCATGGACGAAAAAAACTCTTCCCACGTCTTAGATGCCCTTTCTGATAGAAGAGAGTTAGTAAATCATAATTTGACCGCCCATATAAAATCAATTAACCCAAAATCTTTACATCAAGCTTCGAATCATCTTTTTCTTGCAGGTGGGAAGCGACTCAGGCCAATAGTTTGCCTCATAGCTGCAGAAGCCATATGCAATATGGAATCTTCTTCTTTCCCTTATGAAGGCGTCTTAGATTTGGAAGGGTCTCCTGTTAACATGCTAGATGCTGCATCTAGTTTAGAACTCATTCATATTTTCACACTCATTCACGACGATATTATGGACGACGACGACCTCCGAAGAGGTGTCCCCTCGGTGCATAAAAAATTTAGCACAAATGATGCCATACTTGCAGGAGATGTCCTTCATTCAAAGGCCTTTGAAACACTAGGAAATTCAGCAAAGCCTTCTTCGAATTTATCTTCTGCTTTGGCAAGCTTGGCACATGTTTGCTCGGGTATCTGTGAAGGCCAAGCATTAGATGTCCAATTTGGAAATATGGATCTAGTCCCTATCGAGGAATATCTCAAAATGATTGAACTTAAGACTGGTGTTCTTTTCGCAGTTTCATCCTCCCTACCGGCCCAAATCCTTGGGCAACCAAAAGAAGTTGTTGATTCACTCTATTCCTTTGGATTGCTCGCAGGGAAGGCATTTCAGATCTATGACGATTTGCTCGATTTAACCACCCCTAGTTCTATTCTCGGCAAACAAAGAGGAAGTGACATCGCCGAACAAAAACAAACTATACTCACCATCCATGCGTCTAATGCTGGTGTGGATCTGGCTCCTTTCTTAAAAAATGGAGAATCAATTCCCAACGAATTAAATATGGATGAATTAGTCCAGATATTGGAAGATTCTGGAACGATATCATATGCATATGAACTTTCTCAAGATTTATGTACCCAAGCCAAACGTCAATTAGAAATTCTTCCACACAGTCCTTCCAGGGAGTTACTATCTGACATAGTCGACTTTTTCTGTCAACGGGACCATTAATTCATCAAGAATGGACGCCGAAATAAAAGAGACCTTGTTAATAGAAGCGGAGAAACATGCACTTTACAACGCACTAAAGTACCAAGGGCCCTCTCAAGTCAAAACAGTCATGGGGATTCTAATGGCAGATTATCCTAATTTTCGCCCATTTGCCGATAAAATTCCTGCTTTGATTGCACCCCTTATCGAGGGTGTAAATAATCTTGACAATTCCACCCAACTTAAAAATTTAACCAAACTCGATATTTCCCTTGCACAACAGCTTGAAAAAGAATTCATAGCGGTTCCCAAGCCACAACTCCCCGACCTCCCCAACGCAGATTCATATGATCAAATCAGAATGAGGGTTGCCCCCAATCCAAATGGGCCTTGGCATATTGGTCATGCTAGAATGCCTTCTGTAATTGGGACCTACAAATCCATATACGATGGATGGTTCGTTTGTAGATTCGACGATACGGATCCTGCTATTAAAAGACCTTTGCTTGAAGCATATGATTGGATTTTAGAAGATATCCAATACCTGGGATTTGAAGCGGACGAGGTTATAATGGCAAGTGATAGACTGGACATATATTATGAACATGCACTTAGATTGATTAATTCAGATGGGGCATATACTTGCACTTGCCCATCTTCTAAATTTTCGGACTTAAAAAATTCAGGGAAATCCTGCCCCCACCGAAAAAAACCCATTGAACAAACACTTATTGAATTTCAAGATATGGTGGATGGAAACTTTTCAGCAGGGGACATAGTACTTAGGGTCAAAACCGATTTATCCCACCCAAACCCTGCAATTAGGGATTGGGTTGCATTCAGAATTGTAGATTCCCCTCATCCTCGAAAAGAAGCACGCTTTTATCGATGTTGGCCCTTATTGGATTTTCAAAGTGCCATAGATGATTATCTTCTTGGTATTACTCACATAATACGAGGGATTGATTTACAAGATTCTGCCAGAAGGCAACAATATTTATATGATTATTTTAATTGGAACTATCCTGAAGTGGTTCATTGGGGCAGGATTGACATTGATGACCCCTCCGTTTCATTATCCACATCTTATATGGCCGATTCCATCAAATCGGGGGTTTTCACAGGGTGGTCTGATCTCCAACTTCCCACGCTACAAAATTTAGAAAGGCGCGGAATAAGAGGGAGCTCTATTACTTCTTCCATGGTGGAATTAGGGACTTCAACAAATAATATCACACTTTCAATTTCTTCAATTTATTCTAAAAATAGGTCTTGCATTGATCAACTTTCAGATAGATTATTTTTTATCAAAAATCCTGTTGAAAAACAAATATTTGGAAAAGGCCTTCCTAAAACTGTAGAAATACCAATACACCCTGACCACCCAGACCGTGGCTTTCGAGAACTTTCAATAACACCTTCTATTTATGTTGACCTCTCCGACTTGCCTCCCCCTGAAGAAATTTTATATCTAAAAGGAATTGGTTCTGTCCGGTACACTCGAGATTCTTTTGAATTCATAGGGGGTGATTTTAGTCTGGCACAATCGCAAACAATCCCTATTGCCCATTGGCTTCCATCGACCCACGAGGAACTTTGTTTAAAATCCCCTCACGAAGAATTCAATGGAATTGTCGAGTCTGCTATTTGTAATTACCACTCTGGCGATTCGCTTCAATTTGAAAGAGTAGGATTTGTCAAAATGGATGTAAATAAGGAGGGCTACCTTGCTTATTTTTCCCATCCCTAACATGAGTTCAATCGAGGTGAATTTTCCTATAGATTATGATATAAATGCATTTGTTAAATCCGCACCACGGACAGTCATTATCTCACTCGATATGCCGAGACTAGATAGTATAGTTTTTATGTAAGGCATAACTACTACGCTCAGAATCCCTCTAAAAGTCAATGATCCGTGTTTTTTGAAAGGAGTTATTCCAAAGAATGTGGGTGAGCTTTTAATGGGACTAAAGTGATAAATAATGCCAATATATGTAACATTTGATGTTCCTAAAGATTTGCAGCAATCAGCGCTAGAAGCACTTGCAGTTGCACGCGATACAGGGTCCATCAAAAAAGGAACGAATGAAACGACAAAAGCAATCGAACGCGGAAATGCAAAACTAGTGTTCATAGCAGAAGATGTACAACCCGAAGAGATTGTAATGCACTTACCAGAATTGTCCATTGAAAAGGGGATCCCATTTTTATTTGTACCTACACAAGAAGAAATTGGAAATGCGATTGGGTTGTCTGTTCCGAGCGCAGCTGCCGCAATTGTTGATCCTGGCAGTTCAAAGGATTCTATAGAGGACCTATCTAATAAACTCGAGGACCTTCGAAAAGCATGAGTGTCGAAGATTCCACACCAGCTGAAGTGGTGGAAATTGTCGGTAAAACGGGAATGCATGGAGAAGCGATGCAAGTAAAATGCCGAATTAAAGAAGGAGTCAATAAAGGACAAGTATTGGTTAGAAATTGCATGGGTCCGGTCCGGGTTGGAGATATACTTCAATTACGAGAAACTGCTAGAGAAGCGGATTCAATCGGAGGGAGGTAGTTTTTAACCATGCCATCTGCTATCTCTTGTGATTACTGTGGGGCAAAAATGGAACCCGGTACTGGAATGCTATTCGTAAGAAATGATGGAAGGACATCCCATTTTTGTTCTTCTAAATGTGATAAAAATTCAAAACTGGGTAGGAAGGCTAGAAGATTGCCTTGGACCGCTCAAGGTAGGCACGTTAAAGCTAGCAAAGCTCCAAAGAAGAATGAACCGACTGCAAAAACGGTATCTGTAGACTTAGAATTAATTGAAGAATAATGGGAAAAGAACAAACTTTTGTATTAGTCAAACCCGATGGGGTCCAGCGTGGCCTCATAGGGACTATAGTATCAAGATTTGAAAATCGGGGGCTCAAAGTTATTGGAGCAAAGCTCATAACTATTAATCCCGAACTTGCAGAAAAACACTATTCAGAACACGTTGACAAACCTTTTTTTACAGGTTTAGTAGAATTCATTTGTTCAGGCCCCTCATTTGCCATGGTCTTAGAGGGCAAAAACGCAGTTAGTATTGTCCGCCAAATGATGGGTGCTACCAACCCCCTAGAATCATCGCCAGGGACAATAAGGGGCGATTTTGGAATCGATCTCGGGAGGAATGTCATTCATGGGTCGGACACTAACCCTGGATCTAGTGAACGTGAGATTGACCTATTCTTTGATAAACTTGAATTTTCCTCGTATGAACGTATAGACGAAGAATGGCTTTACGAATAATATTTTAAAATTCTATTCTACTATTTCAATCTCTCCACGATCCAATTCCTCTTCGACCATTCGCGTAGCTTTGACCATGTTTACCATCTTTTTGTAAGCAACTTCTCTTGACAGAAGTTTGAGTCCGCAATCTGGACTCACGGTCAATCGATCAGGAGGGACTATTTCTAAACCTTTTAAAATTCGTTCTTTAACTTCTTCAACAGATTCGATTCTAGAATCGTGAACATCGATTACGCCAAATCCAATATCTTTCGTGAATGGGACTTTTTTGAATACATCTAGTTGGGCATAATTTCCATTGGCTAGTTCTACATCAAATTCATCAACAGGATAATCTAGTATCTTTGGGAAAATCCTTGAATAATCTCCATAACACACATGCAATCCAATTCTTACATTATCTGGAATTCCCTCTGTTATTCTCTCCAGACAATCTCGTACAATTTTATGATCTTCTGGAGTCGTTGCAAGCGCAGGCTCATCAATTTGTATGTATCTGACACCTGAACCAACTAAATTCTTTATTTCTTTATTAACAAGTTCTGCCAATTCATATGATAGTTCAACTTCGTCTTTGTAAAACTCATTGAAACTCCAATTTGATAGAGTATAAGGTCCTGTTATGGGCACTTTTATTGGCTTCTCTGCAATTTTCATATTATATTTGTATTCTTCAAGAAGCCATGGTTCTCCATAAGATAATTTTTCAACTACAGATGGTTTGTCAAAATAATTATGCCCCCATACCTTGACGGGTCCATTAAATTCATACCCCCGTATCCTTTCTGCGAAATATTCTACCATTTCATTCCTTTTCATCTCCCCATCAACTATAACATCCAATCCTGCATCTTCATGTTCTTTTATTACTATAGATGATGCATCATTTTTGGCTTCGTTGTACCGTTCTCTCGAATCCTTGCTCGAATGAGTATGGTATAATTCCCGTGCTTGATTGAGCCATGTAGGTTTTGGATAAGACCCAACAACTGTTGTCAATATGAAATGATCATTTGGATGATCTATTGGGCGGAATTGGGATCTAGTATCCCTCATAATCCTCCCTCGTTTTTGACAAAAGACCCCAATACACCTAGTTTCTCAGTAAATTTATTTTCAGGCAGATAGAATAATCCTGTGTTGGAGTTTACAATAACATTTTGTATGTCTGCACCTGTCTCGATTACACGATCTACAATTTCTTTGACTTCTCCGAACGATTCTACATTTGTATTTTGGCCATTGACCACCCCTATTGATGCGGTTTTTGGAGAACCAAGCTCATTTAACAATGCCAAATTCGATTCAACTTCTGTAACAAAATCAAAACCAATTCCGACATCCAATTCGAGTAAATCTGAATATACCTCCCTGTCAAATGTTCCCCAATAAGTTTGAATGACGATTTCTTCTTTCAGTGTATTTTTTATTTCTTCAATCGATTTTAAAAATATTTCTTTGTGCTCCGTCGAAGGAGGATTAAATGATAAGGAAGGTTCCAACAATATTAGATGATTTATGTCAGGAAATGCATTTACTTCACCTTGGACAAATTCACCCATCGCTTCAAGAAAACTAGTTTCTGAACCATAATATTCATCCGTAGCAAGTTGAGAAAGGGTATACGGCCCTGGGAATATGGCACTGGGAAATCTTATCAATTCCGATGTTTTTTCTAGCTCCTGCGCCACGTCTCCACTAACAGTAAGCTCCCCCGTTACTACTGGTTCTCTATAAAAATTATTATTATCGTAGTACCTAACTAGTCCCCTTGCATCCACCGATTCGTGGACTATAAGGGGGTGGGCTAGCATATCATCCCACCTAAGTTGCCCCTCTATAATTATATCTATCTCTGCATTTTGTTGTTCTCCAATTATGAACTCTCTTGCTGAATCGTAAACGGAATTTATCAGTGCATTTTCATTCCCACTGATAAGACCATCTCTTTGATGCCCTTTCAATTTAGACAACTCATCCTTTGTCCAGTCAGGAAGCGGATACATGCCCAATGAAGACGACATAATCTGAACCATGAAAGTAGTCTCTTATGTGTGCGTATTAATATTTCCTTTGCAAATTATGTACTTTGATACATAGGTACACATACTAGGTCGCTTCCCATTCTATTTTTATAAGTCCAGTGGAATCAAAGAGCATTATAAACCGATTACTCAAAGTTATATGAAAGTGAATCTATTCAAACAGGAGTTATTCTAAAAACAACTAAAGTTTCTTCATAATAATGGTTTTTTTCTATAATTTGAATATTGAAATTTTTTTCTTTTGCATATGTTTCAATTTCTGATATCCCCGTTTTAGTACTAGCCAATAATAATGCACACCCCCCTTTGGATAGGACCCTCCCCAACCCGTTGATGAAACTTTTTATGACTTCTCGTCCAGTTTCACCACCTATTGTGGCCACTTCGAACCATTCTTCAAATTTATGCCCATCTCCTGGCAGGTATGGGGCATTAAATAATATCAGGTCGAACGAATTTGGTTTGAATGCATCCATAAGATTCGACCGTATAACTTCAATTTTATTTTTTTTCACATGTTTACAAGCGTGGGGGTTTATATCGCACCCAATAACTACAAAGCAATTTTTCTTTATTTTCGAGGCTACAAATCCAGAACCAGTCCCAACATCTAGTACTACATCATTCTTTTCAACGTTATTCAATGCACTTTTAGCTAAAAGAGAGGAGTCTTCCGCTGGATGATAAAATTTTTCATTCATTGTCAATTTTCTTTGGATTTTGCTATAACATTTGATATTTCTGCAAATTGAGCAGGACTCAGTTCACCGGGCCTGGAGTTCATCAACTTTTCATCCATTATTCTTATTACATGGTCTGGATTTTCTATACACGAAATGTGGGTTGTATTTCTAATCGCATTGGACATTTTTTTACGCCTTTGTGTGAATACCGCTGTGACCAAATTTAAAAATACACGCTCATCTTCCAAATTATACTCGGGTTCCGAAGGAACTAATTTGACAATGGCACTTTCCACAGCGGGTTTAACATTGAATGCACTTGGGGGCACTATTTCAAGAATTTCTACATCCGCATAATGTCCCGTAGTTATTGTAATCCGCCCATATTCAGGAGTATTTGACTTTGCACATAAGCGATTTGCGAATTCCTTTTGCACCATCAATATCATGGGGACTTTATTTGGAAGAAGTTTGAATAATATTTTACTAGATAGCTCATATGGTAAATTAGAAACGGATAGTGTGTACGAGGGCAGGTCAATTGATAGAATGTCACCATGGATCAGATGTAAATTATTTTGACAGATCTCTTCTTTAAATTCAGACTTCAAAAACCCCACTAACCGAGAATCGATTTCCACAGCAATTACTTCTTCTGAGATTTGTACAAGTTTGTCTGTTAAATTTCCAATTCCTGCCCCTACCTCAAGCACTTTTTGGCAGTTAAAGTTGAGCGCATATTCCTGCAATCTATCGAGAATGCGGTCGTCTGTCAAAAAATATTGATCTAATTTTTGATCGCCACTAGTTCCAGCTTTTGATAATAATTGTCTTGATCCTCTCTTCATATTCAACAATTCTCTTATTTTTATAGGCCCTCTGGAAATAAACTATTTTCTTACTTCGGTGAGTGAACAAATAAACGATATTTCATATTAGGATCTTTTATTTCTTCCAATATGCGATTAAGAATTATTTCCTGGGGTTTGTGCAAACCTTCAATTTTTTCTTCCAAATCCCCGAAACTTTCAAACGACGAATACTTTCTATATTCCAAAATTCTATCCCTTAGTTTCCCCCCCACTCCAGGGAGTAAATTCAACTGATGTAATCGAATGCTCACGGGGGTTGAATCATTAAAAAAATTCACAAACTTTTGATTGTCATTTTCAATTATATCGCGTATTGTACGATCCAATTCTGATTTTGCCCCCACGGATAGGTCCTCATATTCAATCTGCCTAATGCATTCTATATGCTCGTTATAGTCAGTTATGTCAATTGAATCTCCTATTGTTCCCATCGGCCCTCGGTTGAGCACGAGTTCACATAAAACAAAACCATCTTCAACGATTGCTTGTATCAATTTTGACCGCCGATATTGAGGAGATTCGTCACCGTCGCGCCCATGTGCCAAGTAATCTAAGACGATTACTGACCGGATATTTTGAAACATGAGCTATCACTAATAGCACATATAGGCCTAAATGGTTAAATAGGTAATGCCGAAAGTAAATTTGGCCCGTTTTTAAATATATTCTGCCACAACGGAAAGAATGGCATCCAATTCATCTCCTTCTACAGTTTGCCGATCTTGTACGAATATGGAACGTAATTCATCGCGGGATTGAGGGAGTAAGTCTGCAATCTTGCATGCGATTTTGTCATTAACCTTTTCCAATTCTAATAATTTATTTACTAATTCTCTTGAATCTTTTCCCCCTAATATTGTAAAACGGTTTACATGTTCAATTGTTCTAGACAACTCATATGGCAATTCTCGATCTTCATCTATGGCGCGTTCTTTTTCTATTTTCTGCAAATATTCTTTAACTTCGGATACTGTCAAATATTCTTCTGAGACTATTTCTTGAAATATGGTCATGTTTATCTATTTTGTTTGGGGTTTTAAGTGGGCAGAAACTGAAATTAGAACCTTTTTCTTACCCCCGTCGGTTATTTCTACTTTGAATGCAGACCCTTGTTTTCCAACTACTTCGCCAGTATGTCCGTTGAATCTAGGGTGGAATCTTCCATCCTGCACACTAGGATCGATCCTGAGGTGCACTTTCTGTCCATTTTCAAACTGTTGGACTAACCTCTGAGGTGGTGAATTGCCCCTATCTCGGAGTTTATTTGTCAATTTTCGTCTTGTTTTACTACGTGGTCCCTTGGAACTTGGCATGATATCTTGTATATAAATTAACTTTACTAATGTATTAAGTACTCCGACTTCTATATCCGTCCTACGGCCTCCACACCAATACTTCCAACTCCTTCCACTTGGGAAAATGCCTCCTCCACCTGGTCGGTGCCGCCCTCCCCGTCGGGTATTAATACAGTCGGATAAAGAGCCACCAAGCCAAATGCAATAGGTTGCCTTTCAATCCCTTTTAATTCAGCACCTTCGGGCACTGCGTTCTCAATATTTTTTTCTAACGCTTCGATATCGATATCGGAGGTTTCCGGCATAATTTTTAGTTTTGCAGCTACAGTTCCCATTGGTATTATGGTCCTCCGAAGTTGCATTGTGGACATTTATACTGATTACTTTGTTTTTTACACTTTGCACATCTGGAAATAACTGCATTGCAATCTGGACATTCGAATGATGTTGCATATATCCCCGAAATGCTGATGCCGCATGAAATGCAAAAGTGTATTTCCTTTATCGCTGTGGTCATATTCTACCTCAATTCAGCCGGGGTTTAAACATTTTGGAATGCGACTTTCGAGAAACTATTTTTGATCTGCCAAACACAAGTTTTTTTTTTCAAAGGTTTTTACATAACTGCATGGATAAAACTGCCACGGCAAAAGAAGTACTACATACTACCGTTGATATGCCCTTTAAAGATGCAGTATTGGCAATACAATTGGAACATGAATTGGCTGATTTTGAGACAATAAATGTTAGCTATCTTGATGAAATGATACAAGGTACCCTGGGAGAACATGTCTCAAAGGTCGCATTGATAATAGTTTGCCACCCTCAGATAGCATATGGGGCGTTGAAGATTGACCCAGAAATAGCAGGAATGTTACCTTGCACGACTGTAGTCTATGAATCAGAAGATAAAGTGGTGCATGTCCATCATGTTTCGGCAACAAAGGCCATCCGAGATTTGGGATTGGTATCTTTAGAATCTAGAGACGCCCTAGATCAATTAATTAGATTAACTGGTGAGAAAATGCAAGTTGTGTGGAAAAACATCGAAACCTACGCGAAATAAATCTTAATTGTCTTTATCCAATATTTCAAATCGGTGCCCAGACCATTTTTGACATTCCATAACACGCTGGCAATGATCAGGATCTCTAAGTTGTGAACTGTACACTGGCCTAACCTTATCTCCTATTTTCACAGATTCATTTTCAATTCCACCTATTAATTTTACAGATTCGCCCCCTACCTCATATTCTACAATTGCTAGAATATTTGGACTACGAACACCCGGTGGCGGGACTGTGCTCGTAGTCCAAGTAATAACTGTGCCTTCTAATTGCGATAAATTTACAGTTTCTTCACTCATTATAGATCTACAGTTGGGACAAAGGGCGTGTGTTGGATAGCAAAGGTGGCCTTTAATACACTTTTTTACAATTAAATCTAAGTTCATATTGACTCCAGAATTGTGGTAATGACACAATTCCCAAATCCGCCGATATTACAGGCCAATGCAACGTCTGCATTAACCTGTCTTTTTCCTGCAGTATTCAATAGTTGGTGATATAGTTCATGTACTTGTGCAACACCACTAGCCCCCAAAGGATGGCCCTTTGATTTTAATCCTCCAGATGTATTTATTGGAATTGTCCCATCTCGGTCAGTAAGGCCTTCTTCTACTGCTTTCCACCCTTCTCCTTTATTGAAAAATCCTAGATCTTCTGATTGAAGAATTTCAAGTATTGTGAACATGTCGTGCAATTCCGCAACATCCACGTCATCGGGATTTTTATTTGCCATATGGTATGCTTTTTTAGAGCTATTTATTACTGCATCCAATGTAGTGGGATCCCTTCGTTCGTGGACGACATGAGTATCTGTCGCCCCTCCTATTCCAGTAATCACTACATAATCATCTGTGATCTCTTTTGCGGTTGATTCGGGACACATCATCAATGCCGCACTCCCATCTGTTATTGGGCAAAAATCATATAATCTAAGTGGGTCTGCAATTACGGGAGAAGACAGTACCGTTTCTATATCTATCGCTTTTCTAAAATGTGCGTGGGGGTTATCGATGCCATTCTTATGATTTTTGACTGCCACTTTGGCAAGTGATTCTCGTGATGCATTATACTCATGTAAATAAAGTTGAGAGATGAGGCCTGCGAAACTAGGGAGTGTAACACCGTGTTTATATTCTACAGGGTGGGTGAGGGTTGAGATGATATCTGTTGCATGTGAAGTTGAAGTATGTGTCATTTTTTCACCACCCACAAGCAATGTCATCTCACTATGTCCGCTGGCTATCGATTGCCAAGCTGCATAAATTCCAGCCCCTCCTGAAGCACTAGTTTGATCAATTCGAGTGGTATAGGCAGGAATTGCCCCAATGTCGTGGACTAATGCATTCATAATGCCAGTCCGGCCTTCAAATTCCCCACTAGCCATGTTGGAAACATATACTTGATCGATGTCCTGGGGATCTACGTTTGCTGCATCTATACAACCCATTGCTGCCTCCGAAAGCAAATCGCATATCCAAGAGCCCTCCCGAACCCCAAATTGAGTCATAGAGGCACCTATTATTGCGATCCGATCCATAGAAGGAAGTTAGCTGCTGTGGATTTAGTTATTTCCAATGTGAGAAACGACAGACGTCAGTTGTCAGACACATGGGTGTATGTCGTTTTTACATAAATTAGACTATATTTAGACGACAATTGTCTGCTGCATAGCAGCCTTACGTCTCTCGTTTTACTTTCACTATGCTTGGCAGTTGTCTAAATAGTAGTGCATTCACTGTTGGAACATGAGCATAACAATGACTCTTCAATCGACAAGGATCGAATCGACACCAAAATGCCCTATTTGTCATCAAGAAATCTCAGGAATTTCATCTTCCAAGCCCGGTAAACATTACTATACTTGTGGGCACGAAGCCACGAATGATATTCTATCAGACATAATCCAAATAGATGACCATGAGGTATCATTTGAAAGTTCTGTATGGGAATTACTTACGGGGATACCTGCAGAGATCATTCTAAACGACGATAGATAACTCCAATCATCCTTTATTGTTAACTATATTTGTTTAACTACAATGATAGAATTAAATACGCTAGTTTATAACTAACGGCAATTTATGCCCCTTTGATGAGTTTGAAAAATATCTCTCGAAGACAATTACTTGCAACAGCGGGATCCTTCGGATTGATTTCTATTGCAGGTTGTGCAACACAACAAGAAGCAGCAGCACCAGCTCCTGCAGCACCAGCTCCTGCAGCTCCTGCAGTTCCAGCAGGCGTATCCATGGATGCACTTCCCCCATTAGAAGGAAGTCTGACCATGTATTCTGGTAGAAAAGAATCGCTAGTTGGAGAACTATTTGTAATGATTCAAGACAAGTATCCTAAGTTTGATTTGGATATTCGATATGATAAATCAACAGCTTTGGCAAACCAGATACGAGTTGAAGGTAAAAACACACCTGCGGATGTATTTTACACAGTAAGCACAGGCGCACTAGGTCTATTGAAAAATGAAGGAATGACCGTCCCTGTTAATGCAGATGTTATTTCTGCAGGTCGTGAGGGTTATCTTGACCCAGAAGGACACTGGATTGGAACCTCTGGTAGACTCCGTTGCATCGCATACAACACAAATGAAGTCGATGCATCCATAATTCCCAAGAGTATCTTTGACCTTCCCAAAGTTGAGGCACTGAAAGATAAGATGGGGTGGGCACCGACATACGGATCCCACGCAGATTTCATCACATGCATGAGATACTTGCATGGGAAAGAAAAAACATTGCAATGGTTGAAAGATATGAAAGCTGCTGGTGTCAAAACCTATGCAAAAGAAAGTAATGTAACTGAAGCCATTCTAGCTGGGGAAATCCATGCCGGGCCTGTGAACCATTACTATCCAATGAGAGTAAAGAATGATCCAACTGGGCATAGTTATGGAAGCGGATCTCATATAGAACTAGCATTCACGGAGAATGACGCAGGTGCATTCATGAATGTTGCCGGTGCAACAATCATTAAAAATCCAAGACAGAATTATGCTCTTGCATCTAATTTCATTAGACACTTACTATCTACGGAAGCACAAAACTTCTTTATTGGAAATATGAAATTCGAATACCCAATGATCCCTGGATTGGAAGCAGATCCACGATTACCCAAATTGTCAGAACAAAAGACACCAGAGGTCGATCTAGTTAAATTTGCTTCGCAAGACATCAACGAAACTGTCGCACTACAAGAAGAGGCCGGAGTCCTATAGATTAAAAAGGCATCATACACAGAGAGTCTGTCTTTTTAACAACTTCTATGTTTGGGACCTAAACCTTTGATAATATGTGTCACCTGAAGGCACCAACGTCTGAAGACTACCAGGCATTGGGCCCGGTTCAAATCCGGAGGGTCCCCTAGAATGCGATGGGCGCTATGTAGTATGGATAATATAAAATGAATCAAAATGAGGCCAAAATGAATGTAGATCAATATGATTATGAAAGTATTTTTTATTCAAAAGATATGATGTGTAAATGTGGAAAAACCGAATCGGAAATGTCACTCTCTGTGCTATCCCCATCAAATAAAACAGACGTCCGAATATACTGCGATGAAACTGCATTTGGAGAGGGACAAATGGAGTTGGTCTTTCCAATCCCGTCTCGGCTTTGATGAATGGCTCAAACCATCTACTGAAAATGAGATCAAACGTTTGGCGAGGAGTGGGATAGAGCACCTCGCGGTTTGTTGCCCGGCGTTTGTGACAGATTGTTTAGAAACATTGGAGGAGATCGGGATCAGGGGTAAAGAAATATTCATTGAAAGTGGTGGTGATGAATTCACATTAATTCCTTGTTTGAACGAGGACGATATGTGGGTATCTGCACTATCAAAAATTATCATTGAAGATACATTCTAGTTTTATGGTTTGTTTGGATATTTACAATGAGTATATCCATCTATAAGACATAGATTTAATGTGAAAAGGTATCCTCGAATTATCTTATTTTCCATAGTTACTTCCTCAATTATTGCAGGTTTAATTTTGATACCTTCCGTCTGGTTGATTATAACAGCCATAACAGTCCCAATTTCAGATCTAATTTCCATACTTTCTCGGGAACGGACCATTCAAATACTAATTAATAGTGTTGTGATGGTTTCATTAACTACCCTATGTACTATTTTAATTTCAGTCCCTCTTGCATTTATAACAACTTGTACGGACATACCATACAAACGGTTTTGGACTGCAATGGTTTGTTTACCACTAGTAGTTCCAAGTTACATAGGTGCTTTTGCGTATGTTTCTACATTTGGTCCGCACGGAACCCTTCAAAAATTACTTGTGCCTTTTGGAGTGGAAGAATTGCCGTCAATATATGGCCTTGTAGGGACTGTAATCGTCCTTACCCTCTATACCTACCCCTATGTATATCTCACCACGAGGTCTGCACTGAAAACTATCGACCCCCAGATAATAGATGTCTCGAGAACCCTTGGGATTGGTCGTTTGAAGACATTTGAAAAAGTTATATGGGGGCAGATATATCCTGCCGTAATTGCAGGAGGCCTATTAGTTGCTTTGTATTGTTTATCTGATTTTGGAACTCCTGCGATAATGAGATACGACGTATTTACACGTGCAATCTATATTAAAAGATTTGACATAGAATTCTCAGCGATATTATCATTGATTTTATTATTATTAGCCATCGCCATATTGTCCATTGAATCTAGATTCACTAGATCTACAATTAATCGAAAAACGGTTGATTTTGTAGGTACACTCCAGGTCCCCATAGGAAAATGGAGAAGGGCATTCGTGGGGATTCCATTGATCGTTTCATTTTTTGGAATTGCAATTCCTATAATAACATTTTTTGGATGGTTTAGTTTAGATCCGGTGTATGGGAGTGTTTTTACAATCCCCTATAGACACATATTTAACTCAGTTTTAGTGTCATTTGCAGCGGCCACGGTGATAACATTGGCTAGTACCCCTGTGTCACATCTTATTGTTAGGAAAACTCCGGCTTGGTATGGGCTTATTCAAAAATCATCATATATAGGGTATGCGATGCCAGGAGTAGTCATAGGGTTGGCCCTAATTTTCTTTGGTTCTAGGCATCTTGGTTCGTATTATCAGACACTTCCTCTTTTGGTTTTTGCATACGCAATACGATTTTTCCCACTTTCAATTGGTTCCAATACCACTGCAATTTCTAGTGCAGATGTTGAACTTATTCATGCATCGCGGACTTTGGGGGTTGGTCCAATTCGATCTTTTTTGAAAATTACATTTCCATTAGTCACACCTAGTTGGCTCGCTGGTTTTTGTTTAGTCTTTCTTACGGTTATGAAGGAGCTCCCAATAACACTAATGCTACGACCTACGGGTTTTGAAACGCTAGTTACATTAATTTGGATGGCAGAGGATGCGAATTTTTATGGTGATGCGGCATTACCAATAGTAATGCTATTAATAGTTTCTGGATTGTCCATGATTTTACTTTTAGCACAGGAGGAATCAAATGGGAGATGAAGAATCTATAAATTTGGAAATGTGGCCCCCCCTCCAAGGAACGGAACCAAATAACCCTATTTTGAGAATAGAAAATTTGATCAAAAAGTTTGGAGAAAACAGCATATTATCCGATCTTTCGTTTGTTGTGGGGAAGGGCGAACTATTGACATTGTTGGGGCCCTCAGGGAGTGGAAAGACCACAATATTGAGATGCATAGCGGGGCTACAAGAGATAGATGGAGGGAACATTGAGATACATGAGGAATTGGTAAGTAGTCCAAGCATGATGGTCCCTCCTGAAAAACGAGGCGTTGGAATTGTATTTCAGAATTTGGCCTTGTTTCCCCACCTAACCGTTAGCCAAAATATCTCCTTTGGGGTGAATAATTATGACTTGGAATTGTATCCAGAAAGAATAGATGAATTATTAGAACTAGTAGGCCTTATTCATAAAAAAAATTGTTACCCTAGTGAACTCTCTGGCGGTCAAAAACAAAGGGTTGCTTTGGCGAGATCGTTGGCCCCCAACCCTTCAATTTTACTACTGGACGAACCGTTTTCTAGTATCGACGCTGGCCTCAGAATTGAAATGAGGGAAGAGCTTAGATCGATTCTAAAATCAACCGGGACAACTACGATATTTGTCACTCACGACCAAGAAGAGGCATTGTCCATCTCAGACAGGGTCCTAATCCTCAAAGACGGAAGGATAGAGCAATCAGGGGAGCCCCAAGATCTGTTTAATTATCCCAGATCTAGATTTGTGGCGAGTTTCTTAGGGCACGCGAGTTTCGTTTTAGGGGAATTAAATGGAGAGGTTATTTCCACAGTAATAGGTGATATTGACCGGACAGATATGTATGGACTTTCCAAAGAATATGATAAATTGGAGATGGAGGTTTTGTTCCGACCAGAAGATCTTAAAATTGAGCGGTGCAATCCAAAAGAAGCCAACGGGACGGTGACTTACCAACGATATTTGGGCGAGAAGATATTGTACAAAGTTACTTTAATAGATGGGGAAGTGATACAATGTTCTGCCCCGACTACTTCGGACATACCTCTTAGTTCATTTGTCCGTATTTCGATAGAGTCAAAAACGAAAATAGCTTGGTTCCCGCCCGGTCATATTAACTGATTCTAGTTCAAGTTTCAGATATAGCAGTATTTTATTTAAATGTTTCATTTAAAACATAATTGTATATATATAGCGTTATTGTGTTTATATGTTTTATTTAAAACATTCTAGTAAAATGTCATATAGTAGTATATTATTTAAACGTTTTATTTAAAACATAAATTTTTTAAATTAACAATGAATAAATATTTTTTTCATATACTGAACGCACCCTATCTCCCCAATTATGAGTATATGTTTCAATAATATCGTCTGCCACATCCCCGCGTAAATATTTGACCACACCCCGATCTCCAGTCTCATTTCTCAAATTTGTGGTGAAAAAGTGACGGAAATAATGGGGAGTTACATTTTCTTCTGCACCAGCCCCTGGTACATGCCACCCTGTATTTTTAGTATATCTCAGGAGCCTAGAACGAACTATGCTCGGGGTGATTCGGCACCCCCATTTAGCAGTACTGAGAAATACAGGTTGTGCCGGAGAAAGGGCATCCGGCCTAACAGAAAGCCAAACTTTTAGATTGTGATGTAATTCGGCGTCTATAGGAACCATGGTCGACCTTTTCCGTTTGTTGGATGCAGTTCTTAGTTCCTCATTATAGATTTCACCACGGGCGGGATCTTTTGAAATATATAGAGTCCCTGGGCGATCTCCAATTGCACCTCTTGGTTTGACAGAGTAGGTAGAAGATACATCCACGTCGGCTAAATTCAAATCTCTAAGATCCAGGTTGCAAAGTTCTCCAACCCTCATACCTGTTTTGAGCAAAGTGATAATGATGGCACGATCCAGAGGGTGTGACACATTTTTTAAAAATTCTTGCATACTTTTTAAAGAGATATCCCTTCGTATTGGGTTCGGTTCTATTGATTCTGTTAATTCTTCTACGACTAATAACATGGGGTTGGCGTTTAGCAACCCCACATTGGACATATACCGATAAAATCGATTTATATATGACGCATATGTTGCGATAGTACTTGGTGATGAGATTTGTCGGACGCCGTGAATCCACGCCATGCAATCACGTTGGGTAGCATTTGCAATGGTGGTTTGGCATTTTTCATTTAGAAAGGACTGGAAATTAATGAGTACGCGATAGTATGCATCTCTAGTTCTTTTTGATCGCCCATGATATTCCATGTCCTCTATAAAATAGGAAATGGGGTCACTTTGGTTTGGGTTTAATTTTTTCATGAAATCTAATTTTGCAATAAAGTATACCCACCGAGCCTGCCGCTATATCTTATTAAATTCTCATCTTGGAGTTGTGTCAACGCCGTTTCCAATTCATCTTCAATGCCCACTGTCAATTTTTGAACTAGATGATCCCACCCCAAACATCCGTCTTTCTGAAAGAAATTGAGAACTTGAATTTTTATCCCAGATACCCCTGGGGTTTTGTCATTAAAATTAACTTTTAGTACATTTCGGTGATTTTCCCCTTTTATGTCAAAGTTACGCCTCCCCGATTGGACCATTAATCGAACGAACTCACTTAAATTCATGCCCATATCTTCTGCGTGTTGTTTCCAAAGTTCCCGTTGGTATTCTGGAACGTACGTATTGATTGTTACACGTGTATCATTTTGAATTTCAAGTTCCATTTTAGCATAATATGGCCTCAAATAACTTAAATTTGACGATAATAATATTTATCGTGTTAAATACAGGTATATTTTTATCTTATTTATTTATTTTCATCGATAATTATATTTATAAAGTAGATTCGTTGATAATAAATATATTATTAAACTTTATAGAACAGATCCTGAGGATCGAAGATGGCAGATATCAAATGTTGATCATATGCATATTGAATCATAGTTTCTAATTCGGCCCGTACATTTGAATTAAAATCGAAGGATCGGGCCCATATATCTCCGAACACCTCTAGTTCTTCTTCAATATACATAGTCCACCAGGCCAAGGGCCATTTAGTGTCATCGGCGATCCTAGTTATATGGGAAGCGTACGATTTTTGGAATAGATCGTATAATTCAGTAGCAACCCACGGGTCACTTTCAATAATTTCATTTCTAATGACTATATCGTGCATTAGAGGGCAGAAGCCCGATTTTTGGAAATATGTTTTTTCCGCCCCACGGGGATCGGAATACATCCGAGTAACATTTTTAGGAAGTGGATAAATTCTATTTGTTGTTGGAAGAAATAAGGCATCTATTTTTCCTTGAGATAACTGCTCTGGTAATGTTTTATGATTAACAATCTCAGGATTATATGGAACTTCAAATGTTTCTGGACGTGAAGTGACCCACTCAATTGATTCTAAATCGACATCGTAATATTCTGAGAAAATTCCCCTTGCCCAGAGAGCCAATGTATTTTGATATTGATATATTGCAACCCGTTTGTTTTCTAGATCTTTAGGTTCAGTTATGTTTGAATTTTGATTGACAAAAATATGAGAATGTGGAAAAAAGCGACGGGGGAAAACAGGCAATCCTATGAATTCCCAATTGGGATATCCTAGAATATGTTTAGCTAGAGAAAATTCCGCGACATCAAAATCCCCTCCAACTGTTCTATCGTGTATTCGATTGCTAGGCGCATCTGTGAAAAATTGCAACTCTAGATCCTCGGATTTTACATATCCATGAATAAGCGGCTCCAACCATTCATAGTCCTTACACCCTACAGTTAATTTCATGATGCTAACTTAAAGAGCTCCAATGTTTTTCTAGCTTCGCTTTTATGGTCGATTATTGGTTTGGGGTACACAGAACACCCTTCCCAGTTATGTATCTCTTTAGAAGAATAGCCACTAAGTTCTGGAATCCATTCTTTAATGTACTTGCATTCTTTGTCGAATCGTTCTTGTTGCCGCCACGGGTTAAATATTCTAAAATAAGGCTGTGCGTCACACCCAGTGCTGGCTGCCCATTGCCAACTTCCATTATTTACACAAGGATCATAGTCAATTAGATTTTGTGCAAAATATTTTTCACCCCATTGCCAATTGATACGTAGCGATTTTGTTAAGAAGCTAGAAACTACCATTCGTATTCTGTTATGCATCCACCCTGTGATGTTCAATTGCCGCATTCCTGCATCTACTATTGGAAATCCAGTAAATCCCGTACACCATTTTTCGAAGTGATCTGCATTGGTGGACCATTGAATTTGGTCATATTTTTTACGAAAATTGCTGCCAAAAACATAAGGGTGGTGAAATGCTATGTGGGTGTAAAAATCGCGCCATATTAATTGAGTTATTAATGCATGGTCTTTTCCGAATTGATTTTTAATAGCATGGTAGAATTCTCGGACACTGATCGTGCCGAACTTATTATGTGCAGAAAGACCAGTGGTACAGAGTATGGATGGGTAATTACGTTCCTCGGAATAGTTTTTGAATTGGGTCAAATCATCGAGTGTGTTGATAACTCTTTTTCGGCCTCCTCGGACAAAAATATCTTTATTATTATTAGTATTTAACACATCAATGGAGAGATTACCAAGGTCTATTTTAGAGTAATTGGAATAATTGTTAGAAACAGGGAGTGGAATCTCCCTTTGAATTACATTTTTGTAAAATGGGGTAAAAATTTGATAAATCCCTCCATTTTTAGTAGACACATCTTCAGGCCGATGTAACAACAAATCGTCGCAGAGAACAAATTTTTTACCATATTTCAAACATGAATTATTAATAGAATCGTCTCGTTTAATACTAAATGGTGTGTAGTCCCTGTTAAGGTATACTGCATCCACTTGATCCAATAATTGAGAAATTATTTGTTCACTTTTGCCTTTAAATAAGTACAATAAAGAATCGTTTTTTAAAAGTTCAGAATTGAGGTCGCGTAAGCTTTCAAACATAAACTGAATTGCGTTTAAACTCCTATAGTCATTAGATTCCAATTGCCGGGGGTCGAGTATAAAACAAGGAATTACTTCATCACTTTCTGTAAGTGCTTGGATTAAAGCAGTATTATCCTCCAATCGCAAATCACGTCTGAACACAAATAGGCTTTTCATTTGTTTTATTTAAAACATATAAACAAAATATTGCTATATAGTGGTTTACTAGTTGTAAGTCCTTGCGATGACCCGCGTAGGCGCGGCTTCAAATCCAGTGATTGGAAGAGGTAAGCAGAATAAGTCAATAGAGGATTCTTCAACGACTTTATCAGTGTTACATAAATATTCAGGTATGGCGATATCTGCGCCGCACAGAATGTTATGCACCGGGCGGTCGGCGTCGAATGTTTTAGTTTTTGCATCTTTTGTTGATTCTGTTACAAAATCATTTGCGGCCATTCGAATTCCCTTATCGACTAGCCATTGTGCCCCGTCGACTGAGAAGCAAGCGCCTTCTTCAAATAAAGTTTTAATTTTTGGATTTTTTGCCCGGTGGAAATATTTATCAACATCGCCTGTGATCATAAGAAGCCGATCTCCTTTTTGAACATGGGAAGCTTTTGTTTCCAAAATATCTGATGTGATATACTCTCCGGAATAATCACGTAGATCGATAACTTGTGCAGGGCCAATAAGCACATCTAGTTCTATTTGGTCAATGGTCCTCCCGCCACCAATGTAATGTGCTGCTGCATCCATATGAGTACCAACATGTGTACTTTGGCTAAAACTATGAACTGCAGCTGCATGGCCTTGTTCTATGCTCAGTATCGTTTCTGCTTTAAATGCATTTCCCCCTCCTGGGATTAATATCGTATCATCATTAAGAGGGAGTGTTAAATCGAATAACATTGTGATTAACAAAATGTATTTGTCCAAGATATATGTTCGGATTGATCTATTGAAAAGTGCTATTTTCTCTGAGGTGGATTTTAGAACATGACTACAGTTATACGTCCAAAAAATATGCCAGACACAGTGTCGAGAGGTTATAGTCAAGCTAGAATAGATAACGGGCACATATCCATTTCAGGAATGGTCGGAAGAGTTGGTGAATTCAAACCAGTTGGAGAAGATATGACGAGTCAGGCGAGGCAAATATTTTTGAATATCGAAACGATATTGGCAGAAATGGGTAAAGATTTGAATGATATTTCAAAAGTGACTAGTTACTTGATCGAGCCCAGGAAGCACCTTCAAGAATATAATGCCGTTTGGAAAGAGGTTTTTGTAGAAGAACCATATCCTTGCCACACATTAATCGGGATACACCAGCTAGTTCAAGAGGCATATTTGGTCGAAGTGGATGTTGAAATTGCTAGTGGGTGATGATCAAGAGAATTATCTACTTTTGTTACTAAAAAGAAATAATGATTGATACAATATTGTATTTGACAACTGAAGATTTGATAGATTTAGCAGAGCCAGAAGACTATGTCAATGTGACAAGAGAAGCATATAGAGAACGGGGAGGGGGTGCCCCCTCAAACGCTCCTTCTGCACTAGCAACTGAAGATCCAAATACCGATTTGACAGGATATATGTCTATGTTACCAGAAATGGGATACATGGGATATTATGTATACTCAGTTGGTGGGCCGGAAAGAGATGGTTGGTTCATATGTCCAATCTGGGATATAAAAACAGGAAAAATGCTTGCTATTCTAGATGGATCTTATTGGAATCCTCTTAAAACGGGCGCATCGAGTGCAGTAGCTTCAGAGGTTCTTGCAAGAGAAGATTCGGAAACAGTTGGAATAATTGGGACAAGCCGGGTTTCATATGGGGCACTACAAACACTAGATGTTGTTCGGGATATCACCAAGGTAAAAGTATATTCTAGGAAATCTGAAAATAGAGAAGCGTTTTGTAAAACAATCGAACAGGATATGGGTTTTGACGCAAAACCTGTAGATTCTAGTGATGGTGCGGTTGATGATGTAGACATTCTAGTGACTGCAACAGTTGCTTCAGATCCTGTATTCGATGGGTCTAGACTAAATCCAGGAATTCATGTAAATGCGATGGGCCAATCGGGGCATGAGAGGGAGTTGGACATAGAAGCTATTTGTAAAGCAGACAAGTACGTCCCAGACCTCCGAGAACGGGTGTTTGCACATGGTGTACAAGAACGTCTTCGGATGGCAGGTGGATTTCTAGCAGCATATAATGCAGGCCGAGTGGGCGAGAATCATATATATGCAGAGATAGGCGACATAATTTCAGGACGTATACCAGGAAGAACAAGTGCAGAAGAAATTACAATTTTTGACAGTACAGGTGTGGGTGTTGAAACTGTTGCATCTGCAGTTATGTTGTATGAAAAAGCAATAAAAGAAGGGTTGGGGATCGAACTTCCAATGACATCGTATAAAAATGCCACCCCCGGGACTGGAAATATATAAATGGAAATTACCAGTCTGTTGCTATATAATCGGTGAAGCCAAAGGATTCTTCTGCAGAATAGAACTCAATCTCGGTCCCAACTCCTGCTTTGACGGCTTTGTCATATAACAATTTTCCACCAGCAACTGCCTCAGGTCCCGATCCTGTTGAATCAAATAGAGTTATTTCGGATTCAGATTCCCTACCAGGGAATTTATTTGCCAGAACTTCACCCAGTTCTGCATAGTAATGAGTATCGAAATCTATGAAACCGTGTTCTGCGGCATAGATATAGGCACCTTGGGATCGTAGGGTTCTTGCTTTTATATCTGAGACCCATTTGGCCTTTTTGACAGTCACTTCGTCTACTTCTCGTTTATCGGCTTCACTTCCCTGACCCACTGCATTTACATGGGCACCTTCTTTCATTTTAGTCCCATCGAATACAGGATCTGATGCTTTTGTTGCGGTGACAATGATATCTGCATTTGCGATCGCTTCGTCGCTAGAATCTACAGAAGTTAGGTCACATTTGACGAAATCTTGCATAGTTTTTGCAAACTTATCTCTATGTTCTTTGTTAGGAGAATATACATACGCATGTTCTATATCTCGGACATGTTCAATAGCGACGAGTTGGCCTTTTGATTGTTCTCCACTTCCGATTAAGGCAACAACGGAGGAATCATCCCGTGCCAATGCATCCACACCAACTGCACCAACTGCACCCGTTTTAAGAGGATTCCAGCTAGCTCCATCGATGACTGCCATTGGCTCTCCGATACTACTGTATAGTTGATTCAAATACCAACCCTCAGTGGCAGAAGAAGGGCACATTGTGTACATCCCCATGACATCTGAATCGGGCATGCTAGCCCCATAGGTGACAAGACTGGCCGCTTTTCCATATCGAGGTGTGGGGCCTGCGTCGCTTGAGATTACTTGTGATGGTTTTGCAGACGCGCCTTCTCCTCTTTGGCGATACCCATCCCGAATGGCTTCGATAAATTCTTCCATTGTTGCTAATCCGGCGACATCTTTGCCAGAAAGAAATAATGCTTTTTGAGACATATTACTTTCATTTAAAAAAGTCATGAAGTTAAATCTTATGAACGACTTGTTGGGAATAAAATTATAAACCGGGGGAAACTATTCCATCTAATGGTAATTGCGATGGTTCAAGAGAGACAGATCATATTGGAATCTGGGAATAAAATTATGAAGAAGAGAGGTGTATGATGGATAACATCATGGGTAAAGAGAACATCGTTGTTTCTGGAAGGTATTTTGCAGGGTTATGGAAATGTTGGCTATATCCAATAATTTGTTTGTTCCTAGGAATTTTCATTTCTGATCTCTTCGTGGCTTTGGTCCCTCTATTGGCGGCAGGTGGATTCTTGGCCTCCATATGGCTCCTATATGCCGATGCAGCTAATTTGAGAGAGACGCACGACCTGGATAAATGGTCATTAGGATACATAATTCTATTTTTGTTTGTCCCACTTTTATCAGTGATAATCTACTATTGGACAAGAAATGGTTTGATACAAAAGGCAGGGATGACCCAAGAGATACTCACATGGGAAGACAGAATATTACCTTATAAAAATCGGAATAATATCCCCTCCCGATAAGACACAACATAAAAATCGAAAAACTGAGTGGGACCACCCGGATTTGAACCGGGGTCGCAGCGTCCCAAACGCTGAAGTATACCAGGCTAACCCATGGTCCCAGTAGCTTTCTGGAACCTACGTGAGCAATTCAACGTTTCGAAAAGGGTGGAAGACCTCCGGCAAGCTTAATACTATGTACAAAATAGATCATTATAGAACAAATAAATCCATTGTGGTGAAAAATGCAAGAATATATAGAACGAGTTACTGACGGGGATGACTTGACTCAGCAAGAATCAAGAGAAGCTGCACAAATATTATTTAAAGAGGCCACAGATGCGCAAATTGGAGCTTTATTGACTGCCCTCAGATCAAAAGGAGAAACTGAAGATGAAATTGCAGGTTTTGCACAAGGGATGAGAGACGTAGCGTTCAGGATCAACCCGAAGAGAGACCCACTAGTAGATACATGCGGGACAGGAGGAGATGGTAAAAATACAATAAATGTGTCAACAGCTAGTGCGATTGTAGCTAGTGGGGCAGGGGTGGCAATAGCAAAACACGGAAACTATTCAGTTTCTTCTTCATCAGGTAGCGCAGATGTTCTATCTGCACTGGGAGTTACTGTCGATGCAAAACCGAAATTGGTAGAGGCTTCAATTGAAAATCATGGGATTGGGTTTATGCTAGCCCCCGTGTTTCACCCTGCTATGAAAGCCGTTATCCGACCGAGAAAAGAATTAGGAATGCGGACCATATTCAATATATTGGGGCCATTAACAAACCCAGCAGGCGCTAGTGCACAAACTATTGGGGTGTATGATAAAGATCTAGTTCCCCTTGTTTCTAGAGCTCTAAAGAAAATGGATATTGAAAATGCAATGGTAGTCCATGGATCAGGATTGGACGAAATTGCCATACATGGTTCGACTTATATTTCAGAGATATGTAATGGAAGCATTAAAGAATACACGATTGATCCAGAGGAGTTTGGGATGAGTGGATATTCATTAGAGGACATAAAAGGAGGAAGTCCCCAGGAAAATGCAAAGGACATACTTGAGATACTCAGTGGGGAATTGAAAGGAGGAAAACGAGATATAGTTTTGTTGAATGCTGCTGCTGCCATCTATGTTTCAGGGATTTCTGATTCAATTTTAGATGGAATTGAATGTGCTCAGAAGTCAATTGAAGATGGATCTGCAGAAAAGAAACTTTCAGCATTAAAAAATCCAGAGATGAAATAATGACAAAGGTTAAAATTTGTGGAATAACAAATCACGAAGATTTAATCGCTTCGATTGAATTTGGAGCAGATTATGTGGGATTTATTGTAGACCTCCCCATAGTATCGCATAGAGAGATAGTACCGGAGTTGGCAAATGAGTTGGTTTCGGAAACGCCGACTGGAGTGGCCACAACAATGGTAACTATTTTAGAGGAGGTGGAGAGAACAGTTGATTTATTCGAACAAGTAGGTGCAGATGTACTTCAGATTCATGGTGATTTTACAATTGAACTCATCGAAGAAATATCAGACATGATAGATAAAAAATTGGTAGTATCTATCGATCCAAAAAATGAAATTGTTGATCAAGTTGCAGACATCATTGATGCAATAGTTTGCGATTCTCAAGGAGAAAGGGGTGCAGGTGGAACTGGGAAAACGAATGACTGGGACCGAGTTAGAGAATTGAAAAAAGAAACAAAACTTCCAATCATACTCGCGGGGGGATTGACTCCAGAGAATGTTTCTAAAGCAATAGACATTGTAGATCCATTTGCAGTGGATGTTTCAAGCGGGGTGGAGGGGCCAGGAGGATTGAAGAATCATGAAGCCATTCGGGAATTCATACGCAGTGCCCATAAAATAGGAGGTGGAATGTAATGAGCCCCCTCGAAATATCGTTCCGGGAATTTGAGGAATTGGTCCAAGAACGCCCATGTATCGCATATGTTTCTGCAGAAATAGACACAGATGTAACGCCTTTGGCAGCTTATTCTGCGATGGCAAGGGGAAGAGAAGAAGGTTATTCTTTTTTATTAGAAAGTGGAGAAAAGAGTGCCCATAGTGCCACGGGGATGGGAGAAGAACCAATTTCTATAGAAGGGCATGCCCAATATTCATTTGTAGGGTACGACCCCGATGCAGTAGTTACAATAGGAGGAAATGAGACGGAGATTTTAGTTTTGAAAGATTCGACTATGGCAAATCAGTTGGCAAAAGGAGAAGGGGATGTTTTGGATATTTTAAAGGGTGCAGTTCCAAGATACCCTTTAGTTGGTTTTCCGGATACTAATCGGCAGCAATTATTAGGGGGTTTGATTGGGTTTTTATCATATGAAGCGGTGTATGATTTATGGCTCAGAGAAGTGGGAGTACAGAAAAAAATAAGTCAAATTCCCGATGCACAATTTGTTGTCAATACGAAGACAATTATTTTTGACCACAATATTGACAAAGCTCATTTGGCATTTACACCATTGATAACTGAAGAAACGGATTTGTCATCACTCTATGAATCACTATGCCATGAAGTAAGAGATGTGATGGAAAGGATAGAAATGGCAAAAGAGCCAGAGACAGGGGAAATTGTAATTTATGAAGAAAGTGTTGGCAGCAAGCAGGAATATGAATCTGCAGTGAAACGAGTGATTGAATATGTGAAAAGTGGAGATATATATCAAGGTGTATTATCCAGAAAGCGCGAGATAAAATGTAAAGTAAATCCATTGGAATTGTATGCATCCTTGAAAAGTGTGAATCCCTCCCCCTATATGTATCTCCTGAAATTTAATGGGTTTGCTATAGTGGGTGCTAGTCCAGAAACCCTCATCTCCATCAAAGGTAATCGGGTGATTTCGAATCCCATTGCAGGGACATGTGCAAGGGGGAAAACTACAGAGGAAGACTTTCTATTTTCTCAGGAGATGCTATCAGACAAAAAAGAATTGTCTGAACATACAATGCTTGTAGATTTAGCCCGGAATGATGTGAGAAGGGTTTGTTTGTCAGGGACTGTTGAAGTTGAAGAATTCATGAATGTTTTAAAATACAGTCATGTTCAGCACATAGAAAGTACAGTAACGGGAGAACTTGATTCAAAATGTACCTCTTTCGATGCGACTCGTGCAACGTTTCCGGCCGGGACTTTATCTGGCGCACCCAAAATAAGAGCGATGGAAATTATTGATGAGTTAGAATCTGCACCGAGAGGCGTCTATGGAGGAGGAATCGGATACTATTCATGGGAGGGGGATGCAGATTTTGCGATTGTAATTAGAACCGCCACCATTGAAATGGGAGATATTGATACAATAACCATACAGGCTGGTGCCGGTATTGTGGCAGATTCAATTCCTGAAAAAGAATATGAGGAAACGGAGAAAAAAATGCATGCAGTTAGAGAATCGATATATCGTTTGGTGGAGGAGGACCAGGAAGAATAATGATCAAAATACTTTTTATTGATAATTTTGATTCATTCACATACAATCTCGTGGATTATGTAAGTGCACATTCAGAAACCGAAGTGGTGCTCAATACAACTACATTAGATAAAATATATGATAAAAAACCTGATGGGATAGTAATAAGTCCGGGGCCAGGACATCCAAGAAATTCAAGGGATGTAGGAATCACGTTAGAAGTATTGAAAGAAATAAGCCCGTCAGTTCCAACGTTTGGCGTATGTCTTGGATTAGAAGCCGCAGTTTATGCATACGGAGGTGAAATTGGCCCGGCCCCGTCCCCAATCCATGGCCAATCCTCTCCTATATACCATGACGGAGAAGGAGTTTTCAAGGATATACGGCAAAATTTCCAAGGTGCGCGGTATCACTCTTTGGTTGCTACAGAAATTCCAGAATGTTTCAAAGTGACTGCAACTACAACTCAAGATGGAGAAGAGCTTGTGATGGGAATTCGCCACAATGAATTCCCAATAGAATGTGTACAATTTCATCCGGAAAGTATACTTACAAAAGTAGGTAAAAAAATCATACTAAATTTCATCTCGAGTATTGTCTGACAAAAGTGAAATTGGAGGTATTTTTCCAGTGGAAAATCAATTAATGAGGACACAATACAGGCATTCAATTATCACTTTCACTATGCTCACAAGAACCTTATATCCTCAGAGTTGCATCATTAAATCCTCTAATAAGTTGATCGAGGCAACGCGGCTTTTGCCGTACTGATAACTTATAGCGCTGCGAGCGCCGCATGTGGAGGAGTTATGAAAAAAAAGAAAATGAATCAAATAAAAGGAGGAAAATAGAACATGGGCAGAGCAGATACCGAAAGTGGAAAAAATGCAATTGTACTTCCAGTTAAACGAACCGATGGGTCGACTCTAGAAGAGCGCCTTACAAAAAATGCCTATCATAATATCCTTCCTGCGAGATATCTGAGAAAAGATGACAAAGGCGAAATTGTAGAGACTCCTGAAAGGTTATTTCGCCGGATTGGGAATAATATCGCTTTGGCTGAAGCCGTCTATGAGGCAGATAGACAAAATATAAAAATAACAGTTACTCCAGATCATATCAAACCGAAACATCCCCGGAGAGAAAGGTTAATTGAAGAGGTGTTTGGTCAAACCACTGCAAGTAATGGAGAAATGATAATCGCAGGGAACATGAGTACTGATTTAACAGATAAAAATGTGAGTAAATTTAGTTACGAAACTATTTTGCCATTACTTCCAGAAGACATCCAGAAACATGTAGAAGGCATTGCAAATGAATTCTGTGAATTTATGGAAGATCTATCATTCATACCAAATTCGCCCACTATAATGAATGCAGGGGATGAGCTTCAACAACTTTCTGCTTGTTTTGTAGATTCTCCAAAAGATGATATAGTTGACATCCACCATACGGCACTAGAAGCAGCACAAGTTTTCCAATCAGGAGGCGGGATGGGATATGCATTTTGGAGAATACGCCCCTATGGAGATACAGTTGGGTCTACAGGAGGAATTGCATCAGGGCCAATAACATTCATGGAAACTTTTGACCAGATGTGCGAAACTATTGCACAAGGTGGATCGAGAAGGGGTGCACAGATGGCAATCATGCGAATTTCTCACCCTGATGTAATCGAATTCATCCATGCAAAGAACAAAGATGTATCACTTGCCCATTCGCTTCGGTTGAATGACCCAGATGATTACACATATACAACATTTAATGAGGCATTGGAAGAAGCACGTACCCTTCTTGATGCGGAAGGCCGAGTCCCTCGACATCTCAGAAATGCGGTTGAAGGTCATCTTTCTAATTTTAATGTATCTGTGGGCGTGACTGATGACTTCATGAAAGCGTTGAAAGAAGGTAGAGATTATACCTTATTGAATCCTCGTACGGGAGACCCACATATCGCGACAAAATATACATTGGAAATGTATGAGAGATATGATTTAGAAGATTATGTCAAAGTAGGAAAGCCATTGTCAATACCTGCAGCTATTTTGTGGGAAAGAATAGTAGAAGGGGCATGGGAAAATGGAGAACCAGGGATAATATATATAGATCGTGTGAACCAAGCCCATTCATTTCCTGTTAAATCGACTCCAACGGGAGATTCATCTCCTTATGAAATTCTAGCGACCAATCCTTGTGGTGAACAGCCATTGATGGAATATGAAGCATGTAATTTGGGCCACATTAATCTTTCCACTATCGCAGCTCATGATGCGCCGGATTGGAGAACGTGGTCAAAAGAAGGCAAAAGATCAAATAAAGAACTTGATGAGTTGATGTCAGATTTCATTCAAGTGGCAATAGATATTGAAGAATTTGATAGAAGAATCAAACTAGGTACGCGTTTTCTAGAAAATGTGTGTACGATGTCGGACTTCCCAGTAGAGAGGATTGAAGAGACAGTATACAATAATAGAAAAATAGGATTGGGGATAATGGGATTGGCCCAACTATACGTTCAACTTGGTCTAAAGTATGGGTCGCCTGAAGGAAATGAACTGGCTAGACAAGTGATGATTTACATCAATCATGTTTCAAAATGGACTTCCCATGAGTTGGCAGAAACAAGAGGGTCGTTTAAAAATTGGACAGATTCCAAATACGCAGACCCGGTTAAATATGCAGAATGGTTTACAAAAGAAACAGGTTTAGATCCTGAAGATTGGAAAGGTGGATTTCCAATACGGAATCACAATACCACAACGATAGCCCCTACGGGGACAACTAGTATGATTGCAAATACAACAGGAGGGTGCGAACCCATATTCAGTGTTGCCTATTATAAAAATGTGTCAGACGATGTTCAAGGGGATGAAATGCTTGTTGAATTTGATGACTACTTTTTGAGGACTATTGAGGCCAATGGGATTGATGTTGATGTGGTTAAAAAAGAGGCATTAGAACAAATGCAAAATAATGAATTCAAAGGGATAAAAGGACTTACTACAGTTCCAGATTCCATTGGAGAATTATTTGTGGTATCTGCAGAAGTATCTGCAATAGAACATGCAAGTGTGCAATGTGCATGTCAAGAGGGAGTTGATTCTGCAATCTCCAAGACGTGCAATTTTCCAAATGATGCCACGGTTGAAGAAATGGATGAAGTCTATAGATATATTTATGAAAATGGTGGAAAGGGCGTTACAGTATACAGAGATGGGTCTAGAACTAAACAAGTCCTTACAACTAGGGCGCAAAATGCCGAATTTATAGATGCTGGCGAAGGAGAGGCAGCAGATCGATTGCTCGAATATATAAATGTTCATTTCGATAGTTTGTCAGAATTTTTAAATGATGAAACTATTCGTGCAAAAATCACAGAAGAATGGAAACATCATGGAGAAGATCTTAGCATATGGGATGTTCCGGCACTAGCATATGGAAAATCCAGAAAACGCCCTCGACCGGGTGTTCTTTATGGACTTACCCAGCGGATAGATACAGGGTATGGCAAATTATATGTGAATATAAACGAAGATGAGCAAGGTAGGCCATTTGAATTATTTGCAAATATTGGGAACTCAGGAGGATTTACTGCGAGTTTTACAGAAGCATTGGCAAAAATAGTTTCAACTGCATTGAGATCTGGAGTAGATCCTCGAGAGATTGCAGGCGAATTGAAGGGAATAAGATCGCCAAAAATTGCATGGGACAAGGGCGGCCAAATTCAATCGATACCCGATGCAATAGGAACTGCGATGAAGCGATATTTAGATGGTGAAATTCACAAAGAATACCCTCAACAGAAGAACCTATCCGAGATCAATAATCAAGAAATAAATCAAGACACTTCAAAAAAAGTGGCCCCAGTAGTAGTTGATGTGACCCAATCGTTAATAGATGCAGGAGAAAGTCCAGAATGCCCTTCATGTGGATCTTTGACATTGAATTTCTCAGAGGGTTGTAAGACGTGTGAATCGTGCGGATGGTCGGAGTGTTAGGGTCGCGATGCCACAGGGAAAAATAGGAAATGGAGTGGAGGACTTAGAGAACTTCACAGAACTAATGCAACGTGGAGCTCGGATGGGAGTTACGTTGTCCATTTTATACATATTAGTTCGGGCAATAGCTGAACAGGGGATTGATTGGTTAGTTGCAGATATCGTGGTGGTGTTTGCATTCTCACTAATCTGTCTCATGATGTTTTTAGGGGCATGTTTGGGCCATGCACTGGATATGTTTGAAAATCCACCACAAACAACTAAGCAGATGTTAAAATCACTGGATTTGCCTCCAAAAAGTAGCAAAGGGTGGTGGTTGTTGATAGGTGCAGTTGTGACCATTGTGATGGTGACCGTGGTGACCCTGTATTTCCTTGACAGATATTATTGGATGGGTTATCAATGGCAGATAGCACCATTGGCAGGTTTTGCGGTCGTAGTGTTAGAGATGATACTCATAGTCGCAGGGGGCAGTAATGCTGAATTTGTACTAAAAACTATCCGTGCATCAGGGGCGGTTGGAAGAAGTAGTAGGCACAGATAGAAAAAAATTTACAGAAAAGATAAGTACAATACTTTTTAGTAAGCAAAGAGATTAGCTTACATTATGCATGGCTCGAAACTATTAGTTTCAGTATTAGAGGATACTGGCGTAGATTGTGCATTCGGACTGGCAGGATCTACCAACCTGGGTATTTTGGATGAGATTGAAAAAAGTAGTAAGATTGAATTTTATACTACTCGGCATGAGCAGGTTGCCACAGGAATGGCTACTGGATATGCACTTGCTACAAGAAAACCAACTGCAGCTGTAGTGCACGTAGGGCCAGGGGCGGCAAATATGATTTTAGGAATGGCTTCGGCATATAGAGAAAATGTCCCAGTAATTGCGATAACTGGCAACGAGCCTAGTTATAATCTTGGAAGGAATGTAAAGCATGAATGGGATGTGCTTCAAGTTTTCGAACGCATTACAAAGTACAATGTCAGGATGGGTAGGGAAAATACACATGATCAAATACGGGATGCTGTGACGCAATCGGTCACGGGAATCCCGGGTCCAATTCACATAGATGTACCCCATAATTTGGAAAATGAAACATTTCCAGACCTTGATGAAAAGCTTAGGAAGAAAACTAGATCGCATGAATACATAGCTTCAATGAATAGATGCCGTCCAAATCCAGATGGACTAGATCAAATTATTGAATTGCTGTCAACTGCAAAGCGTCCTTTGATAATCGCAGGTAGTGAAATCCGTTGGTTTGATTCTTCTAATGAATTAAAAGTACTTGCTGAGAAAATGCAAATCCCAGTTGCCAATGCACATAATGCACGGGGGGCTTTATCAGAAGAACATCCGTTGTCAATTGGCCTAGTTGGTTGGATTGGACTCAAGCCAACGAACGATTATCTTGAAAGTGCCGATCTGATCATAGCAGTAGGGGCAAGTCTATCAGATTATACCACCTCTGATTGGAAGAGAGTAGATCCATCGGCATCGATCGTACATATTACGATGAGGCCAAGAGAATTAAATCGCCAATATGTAGCTGATGTGAATGTAATGGCAGATTCTACATCCACATTAATAGATTTGAATGAAAAACTTGAAAAAAGTAATAAAAATATTTCGTTTAAAGAAATTGTTGCCCCTGTGAGGAAGGAGTATGAAGGAGCCCGCAATTCTGTTTTTAATGTGAAAGTTCCTCGGGGGGAAGGAGGTGTTGATCCTGCACCCATAATTCATTTATTGGATAGCTTGGCAGGAGACTATTCATTTGTTACAGGGGGCGGCATACATGCTAAATTTGCACGTCATTTGCCAGTGACTAGTATCAATGGGCATTTTGGAACTCTCAACTTCTCAGGAATGAGCCAGGGTTTGCCATTGGCAATGGGGGCACAGATAGCCCTTGATGAACAAGTGTTCGTATTCGAATGAGATGGTGGATTTGCTATGGTTATGCAAGATCTAGAAACTGCAGTCAGAGAAGAAATACCAGTAAAAATAATAATCTTCAATAATGATGCATATATGTCCCAAGCCGTGAGGCAGCACCGTGTATATGACGGCAGGACTACAGGTTCGGTGTTCAAAAATCCAGATTTTGCTGCTTTTGCTAGAGATCTGGGCATGTTTGGCGAATCTATTGAAGACAGCTCCCAAGTGACAGATACTATTGAACGATTTGTAGAGGTGAAAGGGCCTGCTTTGATTGATGCTCACGTGGATCCTTGGATTGGAACAGAGTTTCTCAATGCAGAATTGAATAAATAAAATATGCACAGAATGGGATCGGCATGATAATAATGGTAGAAAAACTAAATAAAATCATATAATGCAGCCATTCAAATTATTTCTTCCAGAATCTTTTGAAGAAGCCATCGGGTTGATGAAAGAACACGGTGCGAAACCCATCTCGGGTGGCACTGCAGTTACCACTTTAATTAAAGAAAAAATATTTCAGCCAACAGTGATGGTCAATTTACGGAAATTGGAGAAAGATCACGCTTTTATTGTAGAAGAGAAAGGGCAAATTAAAATTGGTGCTTTGACAACCTTGAGGGCCATAGAAACGAGCGATATTGTGAGAAAAAATCACCCTGTCGTTTCAGATTGTCTTTCGAAAATTGCAAGTATAAGAATAAGGAATGTTGCCACCATAGGAGGAAATCTGGCTCATGCGGATCCGGACTTGGATCTCCCCCCTGTGTTGGCAGGATTAGATGCCCACATAGACATAATAGGAGAAGAAGGAGAACGTTCAATGGATATAAAAGAATTCATACAAGGATATTACGAAACTGATCTAAAAGAGGGAGAATTGATAAAATCAATTAGCATACCAATCATACCAGATAGAAAGGGAATTTACTTGAAACATAGGGCATTATCAGAAGCAGATTGGCCGTGTGTTGGTGTAGCTGCTTTTATTGATGATTCTCCGGGTTCGGTGCCAAGAGTGTTTATAAACTCGGTTGCCGACACACCCATAATGCAAGTTGAAGGAGTAGAAGATGCATTTTCAGAAGGAATAACTACAGAGTCAATTGACAAAGTGGGAGAACTCGCTGCAAATCAATGCGAACCAATTGGGGATGCTAGAGGTTCGGTGTGGTATAAGAGAAAAATGGCTGGTGAATTCACAATAAGGGCCCTAAGGGAAATAACAGGAGTTGGAGATTCCTTAATATAATTAAATAGATCTATGTCAACACAGATACCCATAATAGAACAAGATAAAAAGGTTGAGAAATCAGGCACCATAGGGAGGCATACGCTTCGATTGGACGGAGAGAGTAAAGTTACAGGAACAGTGGCATATACAGATGACCTTCCATTTGAAGGATATTATGCAGAAGTTATTCGAAGTAATATCCCACATGGAGAAATAATATCGATTTCCACAGAAGCTGCAGAAGCCATACCAGGAGTTGTTGCAGTCGTTACAGGAGATGATCTTAAAAATGCAGATTGGATCTCCCCATACGTGGGGCCAGCGTTTAGAGACCAGCCTGTTTTGGCGATTGAAAAGGTTAGGTATGTAGGAGAACCGGTCGCTGCAGTCATTGCAGAACGTCCAGATATAGCATCATTGGCAGCTACAGAAGTAGTTGTGGAATGTAATAAATTGAGGAGTGTAACTGATGTGAACAGAGCTAGAAAGAAGACTGCCCCAATATTACATGAGAGTGGAGATTCTGCTGCTGTTTTTGAAGATCTGGCGACAGTCCATCGTAGTGAAGAGCCCAATGTTGCTTATACCTATGAATTGAAAGTGGGAGATATAGAGAAAGGATTTGAGGATGCAGATGTAGTGCTTGAGGGGGAATATGCCACTCCAATGGTCCAGCACACCCACCTTGAACCATTTGTAACTGTTGCTAGTTATAATGTCTCGAATAATTCTTTTAAAATAATAACGGGGAATCAAACACCTCATTTTGTTCGCAGAGAGATTGCTCGCATATTTGATATTCCGTCTTCAAAAGTTGAAGTCGAGGTTCCGCAAATGGGCGGTGCGTTTGGTTCAAGGACATATGTCAGGATAGAACCCCTTGTTGCAGCACTATCTAGAGTGGTAGAAGCCCCGGTGAAACTCCGTCAAACATCTAGTGAATCTTTCGATACTTCAGTCAGAGATGGGACGCAGACAAGGGTGAAAACAGGAGTAACAAATGATGGTGACGTTATAGCTCAGGAGGTGGAAGTTATATGGGATAGTGGAGCCTATGCAGATATCAGCCCTAGAAAAGTAAAAAAGGCAGGATATACAGCACCTGGTGCGTATGACATTCCCAATGTCAAAGTGGTATCAAAATCAACATATACGAATAAACCTCCTGGTGTTGCATATAGAGGATTTGGAGTGGCCCAAACTGCATGGGCAGTGGAGTCCCATATGGACGATGTGGCGAAAGAAATTGGAATGGATCCGGTTGAATTAAGAATAAGAAATATTACGCAAGATGGTGGCACATACAATGGTGTCCCCATAGAACCACATGGGGCCCCGCAGTGCCTCCAGGCAGTGATTGATGAAGTTGATTGGTTTGGAAGTGAACTGAAGCCTGAAGAACCAAAAAGAAGCCATATTAAAAAAGGAAGAGGAGTTGCAGTTACATTGAAAGCTACAATAACACCTTCTACTTCTGAGGCGATTGTATTATTGGATTGCGATGGGAGCGTGAATGTGATTACAGGAGGGACAGAAGTGGGCCAAGGGATAATTACAACTTTGGCACAGATAACGGCGGACGGGCTTGGGATCGGAATAGAATATATTAACGTGAATACTCCAAATACAAATAGCGCCCCATTTAATACCTCCACAACAAGTAGTAGATCTACATTCCATTTGGGGAATGCCATACTTAGGGCAATAGATGAATTAAAAGGTCAGTTAATTGACATTGTAGTAGAAAAACAAGGAATAGAATCAAAAGAAGTGACGGTAGAAGGGGGCCTGGTTAAAAGTCCATTGGGCGAAGAGTCGATAGGATCTGTGGTTTCCTCGTATTTTGTAGGAGGTGGCGGGACGCTTATTGGGAAAGGATATTTTTCTACTGAAGCAAGTAGTGGAGATAGATACGCATCTGCATTTTGGATGACTGGGGCCACGTATGCAGAAGTTTCGGTGGATACGCGAACTGGGAAATACACAATTGATAAATGGGTCAATTCGGCAGATTGTGGAAAGGCGATAGATCCCATTAGATGCGAGGGGCAAATTCTAGGGGCTGCAGTTCAGGCACTAGGTCACACCATGAGTGAAGAAATGGTATTTGAATCGGGACAGCAAGTAAATAAGTCATTATTAGACTACAAAGTGCCTGCAATTGGAGATGTGCCGAAAGTTTCGAAAGTCATTGTAGTAGAATCAGGAGATCCAAATGGGCCCCACGGTGCGAAGGGTGTAGGCGAGTCAAATACGGTTACAGTCCCTCCTGCGATAGGAAATGCAATCCAAAATGCATGTGGAGCAAGGGTCACAGAGCTACCCATAACACCAGATAAAGTTTTAAAGGCCATAGAGGAGGGAATATGATGGACAATTACATAGAAGCCACGCGCCACGAAATAAAATTCATATTGAATGGAGAAGAATGTGTGATTGAAATTCCAGCCAATCTCACTTTAGTGGAGTTATTACGACAAGAATTGCGCCTGATAGGAACGACAGAGGGATGCGGAGTGGGGGTTTGTGGTTGTTGTACAGTGTTAATAGATGGCAAGGTCGTGGCCTCTTGTTTGGAATTGGCAGTTAATGTAGATGGAAAGGTAGTATTAACAATTGAGGGTCTCGCAGATACGTACCAGGATAGTGAATTCCACCCGCTTCAAGACTCTTTCAGAGAGTATGAAGGATTCCAATGTGGCTATTGCACTCCAGGAATGTTGATGGCTTCCAAAGCGTTGCTTGATCAGAACCGAGATCCATCTGACGACGATATAAGAGAATTCCTTTCTGAGAACATATGTAGATGTACAGGATATGATAGCATAATAGAAGCAGTGAAAAGTGCGGCTAAAGAAATGAATGCATAGGCATCATTCCGAAGGTGGCACATATTCATACACAATGACATTTTTGTTTTCAAAGACGGGTTTTAAATAAGATTCCTGGAAATTGGACACCCCATAAAGATCTCGCTCGTTTTTACCCATATAAATATATTTTACATCATAAAATTCCAGAAGTTCAATTCTAGTTTCAGAAGATCCAGTATATATTTCATTTATGTGATTGACCCTCTTAGAATAGGGTTCTTCTCCGCGGTAGCCCACCTCATGTGACCAACCTGCGAGTGTAGGAATTCCTGTAAAGCTAGATGGTGCGTTGACCCATGAATAAGGACGCGTTGTTTCCACAGGGTTGCACCAACATCCAGGCGCAGTGACTATATTTGGAGACCCTGGTTTAGTATTTAGAAATGTGATCGCCTCCCATTCAAGAGGGTGATTTATACGGGCATCTAGAGTTGCATCGAGAGTGAAATCGGATTCAGTTGAAAAGTGTTCCCCAATAGAAAATCCGGCATAGAAAGTGGTGGAAATAAATAAAAGAGATAAGAAAATGGACAGAATGAAATTATAATTTTTTCTCCGTGTGAAATTACGTTTCAAAATGGAACCGTCAAATAAACGAATGAGTGCTATTGAAGCCCCTATCGAGAAGAATAGCCAAACTTGCATATAAATTTTAAATACGGTATTCATCCTGCCAGGACCAGCTTGTTCTTGAATGAATAAAAATTCAGTTAACAGTATGAGTATTGCTCCTGCAAGAAATAGAATTAATTCAAACCCAACTTTAGAAGAGAAATGTTCCAATAAAAGCCAGGATACAATACACAGAGGCAGTAATAGAGATATTGCAGGGGCCCCAAACAATAGACCGGCTAAAAACAATAAACTGCATAATGATAATATTCTCCTATTACTTTGAGATAATTCGAGGGGCAATATAGAATACATATAAATTGAAAATACGAGTATGAAAAATACATAAACAAGTAATAATTCAATGAGTCCGCTTCTGGGGGGAAATAATGCAATCGTACGTAGGGAGGCGGACTGGGTTAAAAAGGGGAGGACAGTTACGGACCCGAATAGTACTACAACCGCAGAAATAAAAAGAGAAGTAAAGATACGAATCATTTCACGTTGGAAATTTTTGAAGTTGAGTTTTGAACTCAGATTGGCAGAAATAAGAGACAAAGGTTCGCTTGGAGAGAATAATAGTGTCAGAAATAAGACTCCAAATACTGTGGGATAGCTCCAAGTATTTACTACGATTAGTAGGCCAGAAATGAATGGAATTATCAATAATATCAATAGTCTTCGTTCACGGAGGGAATCCGGAGGAGCCAGATAATAAGCAAAAGCTATGAACAGAACAAGGATCATAAAAGGAGTGCTCATCATGTGTGCGTGGAGATCTCCATTGAGCCATGCGAAAAATGGAAATTCATTGATCGTACCGCGTATCACTCTACTAGATGTCCAATAGAAAAAGGTGTCAGGGTGTATCAAGTATAAAGGTTTTAAATCGGTTACATCACCAATGTAACGTGCAATAGTGCTTGCCAGCCCAGCGGGAAGAATCCAAAGAAGGATGGAAAATGCAACTACAAAATTGGAAGATATCCCAACTATGATTGCCCCAAGAGACCCTGCAAATCTATGAGAATGGCCATAGAAGGTGGAAATGGATCCGGACAATCCATATACTCCAGAAACCAGGGCACCAAAAAATGTGGCTAAAGCCAAATTATATGCAAATTTTGCAGGAATGCCGGAAAGTATAGAAAGTATGGCAGATATTAGGTGGCCACCATAGTAATATCTAACCGCTTCTCCTGCAAACCAAATATCCTCAGGGGGAAGAATTGTAGATCGTAGGATGGATTGTAAGAGCCCAAAGTCTAGAAATTTTTCCCCCCCTATGGGATATATAGATGGGTCGGCCGAACGTATAGCCACTATTAATAAAAATGCTATTGAAAATACTATGAAAGATTCTACAAATCTTTTTAAGGGTAGTTTCGGCCTCTTTATAAAAAATGTAAATATTGAAAGTGAAAGTAAAATTATAACCCCGGCAAATATTGTGAAAAAATCAAATGAGAAATGGCCCAGCCAATAAACAGAGAAAAATAACACGGTGAGACTAAAAATTAGGGATGAAGATGCACCTTTATCAGATAGCCTCCAAAAAAGAAAAGAGGTTATTGGGAGACTAATGAGTGACAATAGGAATAGCAAAATCCACCATGTCAAGATCAAATTATATTCCATTAGAGGGAAAAAACATGCAAAAGGACAAAGTACTTTCGCATTCTATAGCGGTAGATAATGAAAAATTCAATTGGCATTGTCATTCCAGCTTATAATCCAAATTTAAAGGTGCTAGAAAGGTATGTCAAGGATTTGGAAGGAGCGCTCCATCCAGATTTAATTATAGTAGAAATAGATGAACCGGATGAACGTGAATTGAATCAATTGGAAGAAATGTCAGTAAGAATTGAAATTTCTGATACAAAAAGAGGAAAGGGTGCCGCAATTACAAGGGGTTTTGATAGACTGGAATCGGACATACTAGTTTTTGTTGATGCAGACGGTAGCGTTCCAGTGAAATCTGTTGAGAAGGTATGCAATTCAATTGGAAATTCATCCATTGGTTTGGCCGTTGGTTCGCGTAGACATCCTGACTCTGATGTTAAATCCCACCAAGGCAATATCAGGAAGTTACTAGGGGATGGATTCTCATTCATATCCAGAATACTATTGGAAGTTAAATTGTATGATTATCAGTGCGGTGCAAAGGCGATCGAGAGAAACGTATGGAAAGAGGTCAGGGACGATATAGAAAGAGAGGGATTTTCATGGGACATTGAATTAATTTCGGTTGTATCAGCTATGGGCCACAAAATTGAAGAAATCCCTATAGAATGGGAGGATCAGCCAGGGTCAACTGTGAAAATAATTCCAGCCATAATAGAATTACTTAATGCATTGGTTTCAGTTCGTATGAAGGTTACAAATATAAAGAGAAGAATGAAATGAAAATGGAAGATATTATGAAAAGTTTAAAAGTTGGAAATGTAAGAAATATTTTTTCCATTATTAAATTTTCAAAGTTCACAATAGTTGGGATTATGGGGGCATTGATAGATAACATGACATTAAGTTTATTGGTTATTTTGATGAATTTCTCATTGATTCCTTCCAAATTAATAGGGGCGGAAATGGCAATTATAGCCATGTTTTTGGTGAATGAACATTGGACGTTTTCAGAAGATGGATTTGGTGGAAAATATCAAAAATTGATTCGGTTTATGAAATCCAATCTTGTTAGATCAATAGGAGTCATGGTTGCAACCGGAGTTATGGTCACCATCATAGGGAGAATTAGTCCCGAATATGGAGGGGCAGAACTAGTTTTGGCAAACGTTACAGGTATAGTGGCAGGGTTGGTCGTAAATTATGTCCTTGAATCCCTCATTACATGGCAAGTTGGGAGAGGGAATTAATTATGAAGAAGTGGCTTCACTGAGTGATTGCCATACCTTTTCATCAGTTATGGGTAGATCTATGTGGGAAACTCCAAATGGAGAAAGTGCATCGGATACAGCATTTGCAATTGCTGCAGGAGATCCAATTGTTCCACTCTCTCCAGCACCTTTTACCCCAAGTAAATTACTAGGTGTTAACGTGACAATATGGTCTGTTTCTATATCAGGAAGATGCATTGCCCGGGGCATTGCATAATCTTGTAAAGTCCCAGTTACTAAATTTCCAGCTGAATCATAAACTGCCTGTTCGAATAAAGCCTGACCAATGCCTTGGACAATACCCCCTACAATTTGACCTTCGACGATCATGGGATTTAAAATAGTCCCGACGTCATCAACCCCTATATATCGTTGTAATTCCACTTCTCCAGTTTCTATGTCAATTTCAACTACGGCTATATGAGTCCCATATGGCCATGCCTTTTTATTATTCTCATAGACAGTTGTGATTTCGAATCCTTTTTCAACATCTTTAGGGAGGTCGTTGCCATACGCTGCTGCTGCAACTTCGGCGAAGGTAACTGGGTCATTTGAAGAATCCGAAGTGGCAAACTCCCCATCTTCAAACGATATATTGGAGATGGAGGCATTCAACATATGAGCTGCTATTTTTGTTGCTTTTTCCACTACCTGTTCGGTGCACCGAAGTAGTGCACTACCGGCCATAGATCCAGTCCTACTGCCAAAAGATCCAGTTCCACTAGGCAATATTTCACTATCTCCTGCAACGATTTCAATATCTTTGAATTGCACCCCCGTTCCTTGAGATATTAGTTGGGTGAAGGGGGTTTGGTGCCCTTGTCCACAATCCGCCGAGCCAACATATGCAGTTATCGCACCAGTGGGATGCACCCTCAATTTTGCGGTTTCAGTACCACCGCCACTTCGTTCAATGAAGGAGCAAAGTCCAATTCCAATATGGCGGCCTTCATTTCGAAGGGAAGCCTGTTTTTGTCTTAGTCCTTCATAGTCAATTGATTTCAGGGCTAGATCGAGTGCTGCCTCATAATCACCGCAATCATATTCTGCAATGATAGGGGTTTTGTAGGGGAATTCGTCTTTTTGAACAAAATTTTTCCTACGAATATCCACGGGATCCATTCCTAGCTCCTTTGCTGCCAAATGGACAAGCCGTTCGACGACGAATGCTGCCTCAGGTCTTCCAGCGCCCCGGTATGCATCTACAGGGGTAGAATTGGTAAATACGCCAGTCATTCTGACAGATATAGCAGGGATTTTATATAGACCAGAAAGCAAGACCCCATAACCTCCTGTTTGTAGTGGTGCTTTTGTAGACACATATGCACCAATGTCAAGATGGGTGTGGGCTTCAAGTGCTGTGAAGGTTCCATCATTGTTAAATGCAATTCGTGCTGTTGTTGAATGGGACCGACCTTGAGCGTCGGTAATATGTGCCTCTGAACGGGTGTTTTGCCATTTGACAGGTAATCCCAATTGAATAGAACACCATGCACATAGTAATTCCCCAGCATAGAATTTACTTTTAGATCCAAATCCACCTCCAACTGCAGGTACATTTACATGGACTTTGTGGAGAGGGATTCCTAGAGATTTGGAAAAGTAATTTCGATGGCCAAATGCACCTTGGCTTGATAATTTGATAGTCAATTTACCAGTAGAAGTGGAATAGTCTGCAAGAGCCACACGTGGTTCAATTGCATTGGGGATTAACCGAGGGAGAACTAGGTCTAATTCGACCACGTTTTCAGCATTATTAAATGCTATTTCTACATCTTCTTTATTTCCATTTTCCCAATCATAAGAAATGTTTCCAGGTGCATCATCGTGTAATTGGGGTGCGCCATCATCAAGAGAGGAGGATACACCAGTAACTGCTTTTAAGGGGTCGTATTTTATGTTGATTAAATCGAGGGCATCGTATGCAGAGTATCTGTCGGTTGCGACTACCACTGCTATTGCTTCTCCAGTATACCGGACAACGTCTTTTGCCAGCATGGGCCTAAATGGTTTGTACAACTCCTGTTTAATGGTGACAGGAGAGTCAGGCCCAGGGTTGAGAAGCCCAACGGGTGAGAGAACTTCCCCAAGTACGCCTGATGCTTCGACGTCTTCTGCCGTGTAAACGGCCACAACATCTTCGTGTTCTTCTGCTAAGCTAGTGTCTATAGATGAGATATTTGCATATGCATATTGACTTCTAAGAATGGCAGCATAAAGCATACCTGGAGCCGAATAATCATCAGTGTATTGGGCTTTTCCAGTGACAAGACTTCCGTCCTCTCTGCGGACGATCCTATCTCCTACATCAACCACATCTGTAGGATTGGTTACTGTTTCTACGGGGTGAGACATATATGTGGTTAGATGACAGGCTGAGGCTTAATGGTTACTTTGCAAGATAAATAAGAGATTGATAAGTCAAAAATGATAAATGTATTCAAATGTATTAAAATTTGAGTGAACTACGTGAGTATGATTGTTAGTGATAAAGAGCTAAAGAAACATTCTTCGAGAATTTTGAAGATCCTATTCCAAGAATATCCAGATGCTGAAATTTCACTTCGGTATTCAAATAATTTTGAATTGTTAGTTGCAGTCATCCTCTCAGCCCAATGTACTGACGAAAGGGTCAACATGGTTACAGAGACGCTTTTTGAAAAATACAAAACGATAGAAAGTTATGCTGATGTTGGCGCAGATGAATTTTCGAATGACATAGCTTCTGTAACGTATTTTAATCAAAAGGCTAGGTGGATTGTAAGTACAGCAAAGGAAATTATAGAACGGCATGATGGAGAAGTTCCAAGTACAATGGATGAGCTTCTTGCATTGCCAGGAGTTGGGAGGAAAACTGCAAATGTTGTATTACAACATGCATATGGAGAAACAGAAGGAATCGTCGTGGATACGCATGTAATGAGACTTTCTCGTAGGATGGGACTTGTGAACAAAAAGAACAGAGATGCAATTGAAATAGAATTAATGAAAATAATTCCGAAAGAGAAATGGAGAAGATACACCCATTTGATGATTGCTCATGGGAGAGCCATTTGTAAAGCCCGGGGTCCAAAATGTGATTCGTGTCCCATGGGAGAAATATGCCCTTCATCGTGGCTATATTCAGAAGTTGATTTGTCAAATGGTAAGTTGTGGGACGTCAAGGGAAGAGACTAATCGGACATGGTTACTTTCCAAGTTGTAGATTTTCCACGCCCCCACTTTTCGATTTGAACGCCGTCTGCCTTAACAGACAATCTTGCTAGTCGGGCCCCCACTTGTTTTGCAGATAATCCAAGAACATCTGCTATATATTTTGCTCTAAAATACTCCGACCCATGTGAAACATGGTCAAGTAGATACTCGAGTAATTGGGCATCTTCAATTGAAATATTAGTCACGTGTGAGAATACAGTATAATATATTAAGTCTTTTCCTATTCAGAACGAGAAAGATTCACTCAATAGTCACATACTCTGAATTTTGGTTTAGAGACAGGTTTGTGGCAATTTCTACATTCCTCATGGCATAGCCAGCAGAGCGCGTTAAACTATGAAGAATTTCTTTGAGGAATAAAAGATCTGAGTTGGACATGGGAGACACCTCTTCCATTAGTTTTTGTTCTAATAGATTAATTTCATGGAACAATTCACGGCAAGTGACAGCGACTCCAAAATCAAAAGTGACTACAGATTGAACGGCGTTATAAGTTAGATCATCTACTTTGTCTACTAGTTTTAATAGCATTTTTGAAGTTTCAACGTCGAGGTTAACTAGATGGTCTTCAGATTCAAGGACCTTTTTTGCTATGTCCTCAGAATCGTCCGCAGTCAATTCCAAATTCTTTGCAATTGAACGGTAGCTGATTAGAGGGAAGACGTCCTCAAACCCCACGGAGTGTGCCACAACAGGATTCTGGTAAGAAATATAGATCAGACGTAAGAGTAAAAGAAAAATTTTATTGGCTTGGTTTTCTCGGTTGAGAGATCGTTGGGCAGTATCTTTATTCCCAGTCATGAATGCATTGATGGATTCGTCTCGCATGGTCCTTCCTGTGATTTCAAGTCGGGTTAATAGATCATTTAGATTGAAATCGGTTGGATCAATGGAGCAATTAATTACAATTGCATTTGTAGTTTCTTCTACGACCCCAAGTCCCATTAGCTGAGTTTCTGCTTTATAAATTGCATTGATTGTCTCAGAATTAAGAGTGACTTCACTTTTAATATAAATTGTACGCCTTCCCAATACATACTGGGCAATAATGGCCCGTTCAATTGAAGATGAATTCATATGTTCCACATTTAAAGTTGCAGTAGGTTTTTGATAAGTTGCAGATGCAGGAGAAACTGCCATTACTCCACTTTTTAATTGGGTCAATGACAATTCATCCCCTTTTTTCACGCCGAATTCTCTGACCCACTCCGAAGGGAGTGTAATCGCTAACGTAGATGGCCCGAGTCGTTGTACTTTTCGAGAATCAGTCATGATTCGATTAAGAGGAGGGGCGATATAACCTTCGCTAGTATAAATTGATATAATATAGATAATATAATGTTAGTGGTTAAACGACGCGTATAAGCCGTGTTTCAAACCTTCCGATATGGATCCTATGCCATCCTTTCAGAGTATCATCCATATCTTTATTGCCTGTGTCTACTCGGAGAGAATCTATTTCGTCGAGTTTTGTTCGAGAACCAATGAGTTTGATAGTGCAATGCTCCAGTACAGAAGGTGATATTTGTCCATTCCCCCGTCCGAAGATGAAACCTTGCCCTCCGATTGGAGAAACTATTACAATATTACTATCAGTTAAACAAGAGAGTATGGTTGATTCGTTTGCATCCTTTGCTATTAGAGTCCCAGAAGGGAGGTTAGATGAAGAAAAATTTAAATTTTCTTGCTTTTCAATGGGTTTTGTTCTCCAAATATCAACCCCAAGTAATGTTCCTTCGATTCCTAGTGTTTGTTTTAATTGGTATAAAGTCCCCCCAGGGCCCAATATATAAGTGGTGTCGGGAATAAAATCGGATATTAATCCTTCTATTGCCCCTTCTACAGTACCACCCAATAATTGTTTAGAAGACTGCAGATCTTCGGATAGAGGGACTGGTCGAACTGAATGTAGGTTGGGAATTATTTTCCCCTGCCGGTATGCAGATTCATCTAGATCCACCACTTCCCGGAGTTCGGTTGTGGAGAAAGAAGATAAGATATTACCAACATCATGTGGGGAATTGGCAAATACAGAAGAATATACCTTGACCCCTGATGGAATCCCCAATAAAGGAATGGTCGAATCTAGTTCATCCAACGTATTGGAAATATCAACTGCAGTTCCATCCCCTCCTGCAAATAAAATTAAATCGACCTCACGAGATACAAAAGAATTTATGCAATTACAAGTATCAAGAGAAGTGGTTATTTTACCTTGGGGGTGTCCAACAACAATTGGAATATGTCCAGCTTTAAGTGCCACATCTTCTCCCATTGTAGATCCATAGACTAGCAATTCAGACATAGTGTCAGAAGAGATGGTTAACAAAGCGGTTAATGCCCGATCAGGAGAACTAGGTTTTGCACCTAATTTGATTGCTTGGTGGACTACATTGTCAGTCCCTTTTAGCCCCACCTTGCCCCCCATTCCAGCAATGGGGTTGATTAAAAATCCAATCCGCATGTAAGATGATATCAGGTATGGAGAAACAAAAATCTACTCAGAAGTGGGTATTTGGGCAGTAAGCCAAGATACAGCTTGTTCAACTTGGGTCGTGTTGACCCCTTCTATTCTTATTTTGACCCCTCCTTTTTGAGGATAGCTCCCAATAGTAACGTCAAAGTTATCCAACAAATAATCAAAGTGAGGAACCAATCTACTTTCTCCAATTTTGGTGAAGACAAAAATTCGTGTTTTGATAGGACCACTAAAATTATGAGAAATCTGTTCAAACATGGCCTTCATTTCAGAAGGGACGCCAGGTAAAATATACAGAGAAACTTTGTTATTAGTGGTCACAATAGCACCTGGTGCAACCCCAACAGTATTCGGAATCATCGTGGACCCAAGAGGCAAATCCATAGTTCCAGGGGATAGTTTTCTATTCTGGTACCGAGGGTGATTTTCAATCCACTTTATGACTTCTTCATGAGGCTCTAGAGGCTGGCCTACTGCTTTTGAAACCCCCTCAAGAGTTATATCATCATGAGTGGGTCCAAGTCCCCCTGTGATGATTATCGCGTCATACTTTAATTGACATTCATGGATGGCAGACACTATTTCATCAATTACATCAGGGATGACGAGGACCAGACTGGCAGATGCACCACAGTTGGTGAGTTGGGCGCAGATCCAAGTGGCGTTTGTGTTGACAGTATCGCCAGAAAGTAATTCATCCCCAATAGTTATGATGGCTATGTTCATAGTTATTGTTTGACCAGGATGGCTAAATAAAGTAGGGTTGTTATACGGGCGGTTCTATATCAATTTTTTTCTTGGTTATATGTTTCATTTTCCACCAAAAGTGCACCATATAAAAGAGAAGAGACACACTACAAAGAAGTAACAAAGCTGCTAATAATTGAGAATCTCGGATTAGATAATACTGGACGTGTATGGCACCACCAGAGAGATTTTCCCAACGAATTTTTGGTTGGTTTGGGGAAAGTGTGGTGGTATGATTAGAAGGGATGACCTTGCTGAGGAGGGAAATGCTAATGTCAGAGTCTTTGGGCAAAATGACAGTGTAATTTCCAGATAGAGCTATGGGTGCCTGAAATGATTTCCCGGACCGCGGGGAAGTAAATGCCAATTTGCCATTTTTACTAGGAAGAGTCACCAAAGTGAAAGATCTATTCTGTTCGATGTGGATCTCACTTTCAAAGGCAATGGTTCCATTGGTATGTTTAAATTGAACATCAGATATGGAGAGGGGTTTTTTCGTGTTGATTCTGTGTATCCGGTATAATTCTATTTCAGAACTGTTTTCAACAGAATAAACTGCACGGTATTGATTTTTATCCATAACAAAGACTGCAGTTTCGTTCGAATTCCAAAGGGATTCATAGATAAGAGGGTCAGAAAAATCCGATTTGGGTTCGGTTAAAGGAAGAGTTTGACACCCCGTGCAAATTACTATGAGGAGCAGAAGGGAGATTGAAAAGAATCTATATGACATGATAAATGGTTTACAAAGGAATTACGCACTTCATTTCGGATGGTAAATGAGGACCTATTGAAGATAAAATTCCAGGAGGGTCAGTTCCTGCAGCACAAATGATACTTTGTTCCAAAAGGCCAAGTCGCTCTACAGAAACTATATCTTTTGCATGTCCCGATTTATTCACCGTGGCCCGGACTTCGCTTTTAGTCGCGCTGTTAACATTCACGCGACCAAGTCCCCTTCTCCATCCGTAAAGCCGATCTAATTCTTTTTTAGATAAAGAGGGAGAATCTCCTTGGATAAAGGAAATCGGCATATGTTGTATAAGTCCGAAACGTTGGCGTATTTGAGCAGGAGTTCCAGGACCAAGTCCTATATGACTTGCCGGGATTAGAATAGGCTCGTACGAATCGAGTAAGAATCCGTTTTCATTCCAAGAAGACAACGTTCCCCAGTATTCAACTCCATTTTCTATAGGTGGTAAAATTTCACCCCACGTTTCAATTAAAATGTTGGTTGCTGCCACCTCATCAGGCCCTTGTACAGTTATTTTTGGGAAATGGTAGGGGGTGAAATCGACATCATAAGTTACATCTAATTGGCCTATATCATTGGAGATAATAGAATCTAGAGATCTAATTGCCCTATTTCTCGCATCCCCTTTAACATAAATTTTGGTTGCCAGTATGACCATTATTTATCCATAGACAATACTTCAAGTTGGTTTTGTAAATCATCTAGACGGCATTTCATAGACAGGATGAGTTTGGAATTATCCATGAGAGTTAAACTAGAAGTGCAAGTTGGACAGGTAAAACTCTGATCGAGTGCATCTGAAAAACTAAATCGAATGGAGCAATTTTCGCATAGATAAAACTCATTTTGAACTTCGAAATCATATCTTTTAGAGAGATTACCTTCGAGAGTAGACATGGCTTCCACTAAATTCGTTTTAATTTGGTCGTAATTAAACGTCCACAGATAGGTTAACCAGCCAGAATCCTCATCTCGGACGCGCCGATAACTAGCTAGCTCATTTTCGTACAATATGAAAAGTGCCCTTCGCACGTTATTCAATTCCAATCCTAATTTTTGTGCAAGTTCCTCATCAGTTACTTCCCCATCGGGAGGAGAAGCTGCCACGGGCATTCCCCGGTCGCCAACCAATTCATAGAGATATCTTTGGACCACTGCATCATGTAGTAGGTCTTCGAATGCCATTAATTAAAAAAGAGCAGCAGTTGGGTTTAAACCTATGCACTCGTGTTTACAAAAAGAGAAAGGGAAAATCAAGCTCATTTGATAAGTTTTCCTAATTTTTGAGGAATTATTTTTTGCTTTGCGCCATCCCATGATTTATTAAACTCCTCTCCTTGGAATAATCGGTCTAGAAAGATGGCTAATGCTGCTATTTCTGAATGTGGTTGATTTGTTACAGATATGTTCCAATCTGCTAATTCATAAATAAAAAATGGGACTTTTTCTGCACCCACAATAACTAGAATGGGCTGGGAATTGTAGGAAGTTATTATTTCATCGACCAGAGGATTGATTGGTTGTCCGTACATTGTCAAGTGGACTATTAGCCCCTCCCATGATTTAACAAATTTTGGGATGGAAGGCGTAGTTTCTGCTCTGAATGGCCCACCAAAGTTTAAAGAAACTTCATTAATAGTGGAAGTGGAAGAATTTGCTTTATCAGAAAAAATTACCCTATCGGCACCGAATGCGCGCGCCACAAGGCCGACATGCGTGGTGATCCTATCGTCTCTCCCGGGACGGTGTCCAATTCGGAGGACTGCCACTTCGTGTTTACTGTCCATAGATTACTATTGCAGAATAAGATTAAAAATGTTAGTGAATTTCATAAAGTAGTAAGGGTCTTAGTAATAGGTGCCAATGAAGGAGTTGTGAATCTTGATGGAAAACAGATTTTGATTACTGGGGGGTGCGGATTTATAGGATCCCATTTAGCAGAGCAATTATCTTCCAATAACAGTGTAACCATTGTGGATAGATCAACAGATCGGATGGATGTTGAAGAAGGGAAAGGGATGAAATTGATTGAAGGAGATTTATCGGATCCATCTGTGGTCGAAATGGCAATTACATCAGAGATAGACATAGTATTTCATTTGGCAGCTGACAAAGCTGTTAATTCGGGAGACATAACTGCTCAATTTGATTTCAATAACAAAATGACTTCGAATATATTGGCTCGTATGAAAGAAGTGGGCGTTTCAAATATCGCATTTGCTTCTTCGTCTACGGTCTATGGAGAGGCAGATTTTCCCACCCCTGAAAATTACACACCGTTAGAACCGATAAGTGTATATGGGGCGTCGAAGCTTGCTTCTGAGGCTCTTTTGTCGGCTTATGCACATGGGTTTGATTATACAACATGGATTTTCAGATTTGCCAATGTAGTAGGGCCGCGATTGCAAAGAGGAGCAGTGATACCAGATTTTATTGAGAAGTTAAAAAATGATTCTTCAGTGTTGCATGTGTTAGGGAATGGTCATCAAGAAAAATCATACATATACATTGAAGATTGTATAGAAGCCATGTGTTGGATAGTCGAAGCCACTTCCGACCCCATAAATACATATAATATCGGGACGACAACCACAATTTCTGTAAGAGAAATCGCAGAGATAGTTTCTAAAGAAATGGGATTGTCACCGAAGATAACATACACATCCTCAGATAGGGGTTGGGTAGGAGACGTCCCACGTATGAGTTTATCGGTGGAAAAATTAATGTCCATAGGATGGGGTCCAGAACTAGAAAGTGAAGATGCAGTTAGAAAAGCAGTGGGAGAAATGGTGTCAATTGAATAGTGCAAATTGTTGGATTTGAATCAGGTCTGGAAGGGATTGAATATGATTTAGTAGAAGGAACAAGTAGTGAACCTGAGGCACCCCATCTGATAATAGCAAATAGAGGGGAATTGGAACGAATTCGTCTTAATCGGGGAGAAACCATTAGATACAAATTATTAGAGAGGAGTTGCGCTGGTGAAATCGAAAATGGAAAGCACCAGGCTTGTGGAGAGAGAAAAGCCCCATATTGTACAACTCATATAAATGATTGGTTGTGTGCTAGATGTACTGGTAATTGTGATTTGCCATTGCCGACTTGCAAGCAGGTTCATGCAGTATATATCGCAGGTTTTCCCCCATCCACGTTTAAAGTTGGAGTCACTCGGATGTCACGTTTGATAACAAGATTGAAAGAGCAAGGAGCCCGGAAGGCTGCCCACATTGAAACTGTTTCAAATGGGAGAACTGCAAGGCAGATAGAGCGAGGTATTGCTGACAAAATCAAGGACCGTGTGATTTCTAAAGAGAAAATAAATGGCATTGGCCAATATGTCAATGAGGAGGAATGGGAAAAAATTATAGAAAATTATAAAACGGTGAAAACATTCGATTTGGAATATGGATTTGAATTGGAGTATCCCCCAATTCCCACAGTAATGTTGTCAGGAGAAATTGTGGGCGTAGAGGGAAGATTTCTTGTGTTGAAGGTGTCGAATGACAACTATGCTGTGGATTTAAGAGATTTAATTGGATACGAAATAGAACAGGATAAGGGAAGTGGAGAGATGAGTCTTCAAGCAAGTTTAGGAATGCTCAAATGAAGCAATTTAAACTCACAATAGAGACCGATATATTTGAGATAGTTGATGAATTGTAGTGTCGACAGAAATTGAATCTCTATGATTTATGCAACTTTTTGACAGATTGTTTTTATTTTGAAGAGTTTCAGATATTTTACTAACTAAAGAAGAAGTGTCACCGGAACAATAATGAGTTCCAGTTTTTCCGTCAGTGACTGTTTCGATAAGTGCACCTTTATTCGCGGCAACCACAGGAGTGCCACATGCTATTGATTCTAATGCGACCAAACCTTGTGTTTCTACAGGGCTGGGGAATACGAATAGATCTAATGATGAATAAAAGGCAGATAATTCGTCTCGTGGGAGCCGCCCTAAGAATAAAACATTTGTACCAAGGCGTTTGGCTTGAGATTCAAGTTTGGTTTTGGCAGGACCAACCCCCCCAATTAGTATTGTTGCATCCAACGAAGAGGACGCTTGAATTAACTCATGGATGTTTTTTTCATGGCCGTGCCGTCCAGTATAACCCAAAATAGTTTGGTCGGGATCTATGCCGTGTTTATCTAGAAAGTATTTGGTTTCAATTGGTTTGAATAGGGAGATATCAATACCATTTTTCAATAAAATGATAGGAGAGGTTACTCCCATTTCTTGGAGGTCGAATAGTGCAGTTTTACTATGAACAAGGATTAAATCTGCACGGTTTAGAAAGCTATATTCCCAATAATTACTAGCTTTAGAAAGTTGTGTAGAAATCGATTTATTAGAAGAGATATATTCGACATATTTTGAAAGGGGAGTGTGGTAAGATGCCACTATTGGTAAATTATATTTTTTGGCCATATTTTGTCCAGCTATTCCGAGAGAAAAGGGAGTATGAGTGTGGACAATATCTGTATTTTTTAAAGAAGGAGGATAAGTAGGGGATGCAATTCTGTACCCGGGATAAAATGGAAATTTAATGCTACCGATTGGCCATTCATTTTGTTTGGAATTATGGGCGGATTTTGGGTAGACAATATGCATCTTACCACCGCTACGTTCCCACCATTTTTTCCAAGTAGTGAGTGTGTAAGTAACTCCATTTAAAGTCGGGAGATAGGTATCAGAAAATGCAGATATGGAAGGAATCATGATATGTTGTGAAGGGCCGAGTTATAAATGTTAGTTAAGTTATTAGAAAGCAGATCTATAGTGTGTTCACTGGCGGTTTTTTTCGCATTTCTGCAGATTTTTTTATAAAGAGATTCATCTTCGTTGAGCAGATCAATGGCTTGCTTGAATTCGGATGTTGAATTGCACATCAAACAATCTTCCCCATGAGTATAGTATTCTTTAAAAACGGGGATGTCACTTAGTATGACTGCTTTGCCGCAAGCCATGGCCTCTAAGACAGATATGCCTTGATTTTCAACTTTAGAGGGGAAGCAAAATATATCCCCTGCGGCATATGCCCCCCGTTTGTCGGGGATCCAGCCGGTGAAGGTTAGATTGGGTATGTTGCTTTGGGTCCATTTTTTCACAGATTGGCTTGCACTAGGGCCTGTTTCATATGGTCCAAACCAAACAAAATTATAATTAGTATCTTCTGCGAGTTGGCAAAATGTAGTGAGTCCTTTTCTTTCAAATACATTTCCAACGCTGAAAATAGTTAGTCCGGATAAGTCATATCTAGACCGATATTCATTTCGTAAAGTTTCAAATCCCTGAAGAGAATCAATATCAACACCATTACTCATCACAGATATAGGAGAAGTAACAGGATATGTTTGGAGAATATTTTTAGTATAGTTGCTAGGGCAAATGATATGGTCCGCTTGAGAATAAAACCACCTAAGATATCGTTTTAACGGGCCAGATAATTCGGTTGATCCTTTGAAGCTATCCGCAAAATCTTCTGCAGTCACATGGGCATGCAAGAGGAGAGGTTTCCTTCGGAGTAGGGCTGTTTTTGCGACTAGTAGGCTAAGGGGACCAAAGAGGTTACAATGTGCCACATCGAAGTCGCATATAATGCGACGTTTGGAATTGGTTTTAAAACCCCAAGGGGAAGAAACTACATTGAAATTGGTCGATTTCAATGCGATGCGTTGGTGTTTGGTTGCAGTCCCAATACCACTTCGGTGAAGGTAGTGTTCCATTTCCAAATAATTGAGAACTTTCAATATATTGCACGTATGTGTAGAAGTTAAAAAAAATTACCGGATATTGGTTTCGAACGGTGATGCTAAAAATACAGAGATGTAAAGAACACATAATGGATCACGTTGTGGCAAGGTATGGAGAAATTGGGATAAAATCAAGAGGTGTTCGGAAACGAATGGTGGCACTTTTGGAAAAGAGAATTGGTCAGAAATTAAACTATGAAGGGATTGAATATGAATTCTTGAATAATATGCAAGGGAGAATTGTTATTAAAACATATGATTCGTTAGAAGCGTCTAAAAAAATTGCTGAGGTGCCAGGGGTAGTTTCTTCTTCTCCAGTTATTTTAACAGGAAGGGACATGGAATCAATCAAAAATGCTAGTGATCAGGTAGAAGTGAGAAGGGATTTTGGAGTTAGAGTGAACAGAGGTTCAGAGTATGAGAAAACAAGTCAAGAAATAGAGAAAGAAATCGGGGAAAGGATAAAAAATAGAACAAAGGCAAGTGTCAATTTAAAAGATCCGAGTATTTGGTTAGAAATTGATATTCGAGATGAAAATGCATTTGTTTTTTGGAGCAGAGATAGGGGAAGGGGAGGATTTCCAATTGGGTCAGAGGGCGGACTTGCTGTGTTGATAAGTGGAGGAATAGATTCCCCAGTGGCTGCTTATGAAGTAATGACTAGAGGTTGTGACATAACCCCCATATATTTTTATAACAAGCCAATGGCTTCTGAAGACCATGTTGCGAGATTCGAACAAGTTCTGAGGATTTTAGCTAAACACCATCCCATGAAAAGGTGGCACTATTATATTGTTGATATGGAAATAATAAATTCCAAGATATTAAAGATAGAGAGAGGAAGAATGATACTCCACCGAATGATTATGTTCGAAATTGCAGAAAAAATAGCATTGGAAAGGGGGTTGAACGGGATAGTAACAGGGGAAGTAATTGGGCAAAAATCATCCCAAACTCCCGAAAATATGGCAATTACTTCTTCGGGGAGAAAAATCCCAATTTTGCGACCATTGCTTACACGAAAAAAAGAAGATATAGTCGAAGCGTCTAAAAATATAAATACATTCGAGCTAGCAAATATGAAATCTGCTTGTTCTACATTGGCCCCATCGAATCCAGCCACTTCGATGAAACAAGAAGAATTAGAACTTCTTAAAGAAAGGGTTAATTTTAATGAACTAGTAGCAATCGCGAAAAAAAATATTGAGAGGGTAGAATTAAAGACTTAAAATGATAGCAGAAGAACGGATTGAGAAACTAGGTCAATTGGCAAGGGAAGCGGGCATTAAAGGAGAAGAGATTCGGGCGAAGAGATATATATTTTTAGCTCAAAAAATTGCACAGAGGCATCGGCTAAAATTCCCAGTGCAACTAAAAAGATTCATCTGTTCAGCATGTGGAACATATTTAGTTCCGGGTAGAAATGCTAGATTTCGTACTAATAAAAAATGTGTTGTTGTTTCATGTGACTGTGGCTCGCATAAAAGATATCCATATAAAAAGACCAAATTAAAAGGGATGGAAGAATAGAGAGCAAACATGAACAACAAAGAATTAAGGAAATTATTTCACGAAACTGATGCAACTATACGGGCGGGGAAGGGAGGAATAGAGAAAGTACTAGATGAGTTAAAAAATCAATTGAGGGAAAAGAAAGTGGTAAAAGTCAAGTTATTGCAGTCTGCAAGGGGAGAAAAATCGGTTGAAGAGTTAGCAGCTACTTTGGCGGATAAGTCTGGTGCAAAGGGATATGAAACAATAGGAAATACTGCAATTTTCATTCGATAGAATAGGATAAATAATGCGGAAATAAGGTTTGCCCGACTGCTTGGGACAAGTTTATCCTATCACCGCCTCCACCCCGCACCCCATTGAGCGACAGGTGTTCGACAATTCGCTGTTCACTTCCGTGCCTGACGAGTTGTTGCCGATTAGCTCTATATAAACGCACCTTCATGCGATTACTAGAGGCCTCTGCCCCCAATGGACAAGGTTTCTCAGTTGGATCCAGGGACATGAACCAATTTGGAACAGACGTGCCTTGGTTTCGGTCCTCACTTAAGACCATATTGTGAGTGAGAAGCGGGGCCTAACCGCCCAACCTATCCGCTTGTTTTAATACTAGAGGAAAGGATAAGTCCTTTTCGACAAGAATCTCAATGGTTTGTAATCCGGCGGTGTTCCACCATCAAGCATTCATCTTGGATAACTACCCTACCCTGAGATTCTGCCAATTTCGTGGCCTCCATATGACTTATTCCTGACTGCATCCAAATAATGTTGGAGTCATTTCTATGGAGAATTTCCTCCATTAAAGAAGGGATTTCAGAAGGAGGTCTGAAGATATTCACTATGTCTATTTTTTCGGGTATTTCAGCGATGGAATCGTAGGTGGTTTGACCAAAAATATTCTCAGTAGTGTTTGGGTTTATAGGAACTACATTATATCCTTGTTTATGCATATATAGAGGAATATTATGGGCCGCTTTTGAAGGATTGGTAGAGCACCCAATAACAGCAATTGTTTCTAAATTAAAGATATTGCGCAGAGTGGCATCATTGGGGAGATCCATTTACACTACCTCACTAGTAATGAGAGCTGCAATAGCCAAATACATACCATATTTGAGATATGTTTGTCCCTTAGAAGGGTCGGTGAAAGAAATGAAAAGTGCAAAAACCATTAATAAATCAGAGAGGAATATAATGATCAAATAGAACAAGCCAAAAGTCCCGCTTAAAAATGGCAAGGGGCTGATTAGGATTGCTATTAAAAGAGATACTGAAGAAATAAATAGGGATGGTTTGATTCCAATTGACAAGGGGAGGGTTTTGAGAGTTTGGGTTTGGTCACCCTCCATGTCTTCTATATCTTTAATTATTTCTCGTGAAAGAGTGGACAATGTGACAAGAGCGAATAGAACTATTAGTGTTTGATTAGAGAGGGCTTGAGAACCAATGATAGATGCTGCCCCAAAAAGAAGAGTGCTCCCCCCTAGATACGAAACTATAATATTCCCGACGAGTGGGATTCCTTTGAAAATCGGAGTATATAAAATTAATAAGATAAAATTGAAGACTGCAATATATATGGCAAATTTGGGGAGAATTAAACAAACGATGATCGCTGAAAGAAATAAAAAAGTACTAAACACCAAAGCATTATCTGCAGAGACGACGCCGAGAGGAATTGGCCGAGTGGGAGAATTGATCTGGTCAATATCCTTATCAAAATAATCATTTATAGAATTTCCCGCTGCAGTGGCAAGAATAGTGGCAATTACTGCAGCGATGATCAAGGGGGAAGAAGGAGAGGATAGAGAAATTTTGTACAGGAATTCTGAAGGGGAATTTGTCACCATTAAGATGCCAATTAAGCTCAGCATGCCAGCAGCAAGAGCATTCAATGGGCGGGAAAGTTGGTAATATCCACCAATGATAGAGACCATTTAATAAACCCTAGTCAGGAGAGCCTTAAAATTGCTGCGGATGATATGAGAATCGTCGTCGTTAAACCGTTGCCCCAATAATTGGTAATTCTGGGCGTGTAACTCAGCTTGGATAGAGTGCTTGGCTTCGGACCAAGATGTCGGGGGTTCAAATCCCTTCACGCTCGTCGTCATAGAAAATAAATGTCAGAAATGAAATCAGAGAAGAGAAAAATTGGGGAAATAACAAAGGAAGAAGTGTCGTTGTTTGCAGACTCATATGAGTTGACGATGGCCCAAGCCCATCTTGAAAGGGACCATAATATTATCTCTTCTTTTGATCTAAGTTTCAGAGATATCCCAAGTAATCGAGGATACATGTTGGCTGCGGGATTGGAAGATGTTGTCAAATGTATTGAATCAATAACGTTTGAGGAGGAAGCCATCTCATTCTTGCGGGAAATAGGATTCAAACAGGATCTTTGTGATTACTTATCGGATTTTAGTTTTACAGGAGATTTAAGAGCAGTTCCAGAGGGGTCAGTGGTATTTCAAAGTGAACCTATTATCGAAATAACCGCCCCAATAGTAGAAGCCCAAATCCTAGAGACGATGTTAATTAATCAAATTGGATTTCAAAGTTTGGTTGCTACAAAAGCTGCAAGAGTATATGATGTAGTTCAAAAATATGGACAGAATCAATCACTTATAGAATTTGGTGCAAGGAGAGCACATGGGATCGAAGCGGGAATCAAAGCTTCAAGGGCAGCATATATAGGAGGGTTCGAAGGGACGTCTAATTTGGCGGCAGGGGCCATATATGGAATCCCAGTCATGGGAACGATGGCTCATTCGTGGATGCAAAGTTATGATACGGAGGAAGAAGCATTTGAATCATTTATAGAAACATATGGTGAAGATTCGATTTTGCTTATCGATACATACGATACAATAATAGGTGCAAAAAAGGTCAAATCCATTGTTCAAACCAAAGGGGTGAAAATAAAAGGAGTTAGACTAGATTCAGGAGATTTAGTATCTTTGTCCAAGAAAGTGAAAGGTATAATTGAGGATTTAGGGATATACATCACATCAGGGTTAGACGAATACAAAATTGATCTGTTTTTAAAAGAAGGAGGTGTTGCTACGGGATTTGGAGTGGGTGGCAATTTAGTAACTAGTCAAGATAGCCCCGTTGCAGAAATTGTGTACAAACTAGTTCAGACGGAAAGGGATGGGGAAAGGACACCATGCATGAAATTATCAGAAGGGAAGCAGACATATCCAGGGGAAAAAAGCATACGTAGAGTGATTAAAAATGGAAAATATCAGAGAGATATTCTTGCGTTGAGAGGGGAATCAGTAGACGGTGAAGAACAATTAGTTGACGTGTATATTAATGGGGAATTGGTATACGACCTTCCTGAATTGGAAGTGATACGAAGGAGGGCTAAGGATTCCATCTCTGCACTCCCGGAATCCTGCAAGAAAATTGAAGGTCAAGAACGATATAGAGTGGAAATTAGCAAGGGTATAGACGCCCTAATTAAAACGTTGTTATAAACATAAGCAGGAGATGAGAGTGCAGAAATAGTATACATATACGTATACATTTTCATATAAGCATATGTAGCTATATTTGCAAATGTTTAAATATATGCAAACTTAATAAGATTCGCGGGGGAGGAAGATTGTGTGGAAATGTCTCGAACACGGGCAATAATAACTGAAACTGAAAGGAAATATATAAGCAGAGAAATCAGCGTTAGTGAGAACAAGAGATATCAGGCCATTTCTAGGGTGCGGGATAGATTGGAAGAGCTACGGGTCGATGTGTCATTATTGGAAGAATTCCATCCGCGGCTTCTATCAGAACTTAGAGAAATTGTCTGTGGAGAAAAATTTGAATAAGGTAAAAGATTATAAGTAGAATGGGCCCCACTTTCCTGTGTTAGAAAAATGATCAAAGGGTCCGTAGAATTAATTCATACAGCTAGTCAGGGTGCAGGAAAAATAACCCAAATGGAAGAGATTGTAGTCATAGCAGGAAGGGGGATCGAGGGAGATAGATATTATGAAGGAAATGGGACATTTTCTAAGAGTAATAGATATGCAGACAAATCCAGTACAGATGGAAGAGATCTTACATTAATAGAAGCAGAAGCTGTGGAGGCAGTGTTTAAAGAGCAGCATATTGAGATTGAGCCAGGAACACATAGGCGAAATATAACGACAAGGGGCGTGGCTTTGAATGATCTTGTTGGGAAAAAATTTAGAATAGGGGGAGTAATTTGCAAAGGGATCTGTCTTTGTACTCCTTGCCGCCATATGGAGGCCCTTACTTCAAAGGGCGTGATGGAGGCATTGGAGAATAGAGGAGGTCTTAGGGCAGACATACTAGAAGGAGGCGTGATTAAAGTTGGAGAAGAGATAGAAGAAATAGTGGAATAGGGCATTTATCACGTTTTAACGTTGAAAATGGAGTAACCTTTATCAGGTTTAGAACGTTATCTTGCGAGTATGGCAAATAAAATATTAGCTGATCTTGGATTGAATCCACTAAACAAGTTCTTACTTATCTACTGGTTCAGTCTAGGTTTCATCGTACTCGATCAAATATCAGGAAATGCCACAGAAATAACAGCCACATTTGCAGAACTGGGAGCAGTGACAGGGACCATTAATGTGGTTGCCATGGTATTGATCCTATATGGTGCATACCTCCTATACAACAAGAAGAAACAAGGTGCCATAATTGCAATAGTTGCAAACGTGGTGATGGTGGCTTATTTTGTGTTTATTGTAGGTCAGACACCCATCCCATTGGAAGGGGTTGCAATATACATCATAACATTCATCGTTATGGTAGCAGGTCCAGTGCTCCTATTCCCAGACGAATATTCCTAATAAACCGAAACAAGGAATTTGCACTTGCAGATTAGAAGCCTATGGAGAGGTTCGAACTCCCGACATATTCCTTACGAAGGAATCACTCTACCAGCTGAGTTACATAGGCGCGTGAATGTGTTAAAAGTAAATAAGTGCGACATATACAAGAGCGGCCCCAAATATGATGCCTTTGAGCCATGCCAGCCAAAGGAGTTGATAGTCAGAGATCCCAAGAATTTTCTTCATTTTTTCAGTTAGACTCTTGTGCCATCTTATGAACATAACACAGGTATTGAGGATACAAACGGGCATA
>MDTE01135985.1_pt1 | contig 67246 bp, 63 predicted proteins | sample 811231 | NCBI WGS metagenome assembly MDTE01 (sample SAMN05326651, study PRJNA326480) | marine metagenome | isolation source: seawater | place: Indian Ocean: Red Sea | collected 2010
AATGTGTTAATCTAATTATGGAGTGTTGAAAAATGACTAGTAGAAAAGCAAAAATTGAACGGGAAACAGATGAAACTAATGTTTCCGTAGAAATAAATTTAGATGGAACAGGCCAATATAAGATAAATACTAGTAATGCATTTTTGGATCATATGATTGCTCAGCTAGCTAGGCATGGATTAATGGATGTTAAAGTTGAGGCATCTGGTGATATAGATTTGGGATATCATCATTTAGTAGAAGATGTAGGAATAACTCTTGGAAGGGCTCTTAGGCAATCTGTAGGTGATGCAAAAGGCATTAATCGCATGGCACACTCATATGTACCTCTTGATGAAGCTTTAGCTTTGGTAGTGGTTGATTTTGGAGGTAGAGGATATTCGGTTTTAAATACTGAAATTGGCCATGTTGATTTAGGTGGTTTGAGCGGTGATTTGATTGAACATCTTCTAGAATCTATGGCTAGGGAAGGTGCATTTAATTTGCATGTACGATTGATCTCAGGTATTAATAACCATCATAAATCCGAAGCAATATTTAAGGCGTTGGCAAGGGCAATGAGGTTTGCACTCGATATTGATCCACGTAGATCTGGAGAGATTCCAAGTACAAAGGGTACAATTACTGGGTAATTTAAAATTTTCAGTGCTTATGTAGAAACTAGGTCGAATTTGTAAGTTTCTATGACGGGGTTTGATAAAAGTTTGTCACACATTTCTTGAATTTTTTCAGATGCAATTTTCTTCTCTGTTTCGCAAATTTTGATTTCAAAATATTTTCCTGATCTAACAGATGTAACGGATTCAAATCCTAATTGTGAAAGACCAGATTGAATTGTACTGCCCTCTGGGTCATTTACAGATGATTTGAAACTGATATAAATTTTTGCTAGGAACATTTGAAGTCAAATTCTTTATCTTGCAGCCCATTCAGGCGCATTGCGAGAATTGTGGTGAGCTTTAATGAACGCATTGATACGATCAAGGTCAAATGATTCGAATTTATCGATGTAATCCCATGCAGTTATTGCTATTTTCGAGTCCATATTCTCATAAGGAGACAGAATAATTTCAAACCTTTCTTCATTAACTTTTTGATCAACAAATTGGGATAATGACACAATTAAATTCTGACAGTCTTCATTAGTTGATTCACAATTGTAATGAATTGCAATTCCGCCATGTTCAAGATTATGCAGACGATATTCGTCTTCGATTATTTTTTCGTGGACTCCCCAACGGACTGGGGCTATGGGCAAATTGTAATGCCATCCTGAAGTCGCTGGATAGGAGTTGTAATCGGGATGTTCAGTATCAGGGAAAATGTGTTCACGTCCTTGGTTTTCAATTTTGATCCAACTACCTTCAGGAGTGTTGTCGAATGGATTAAGATTTACTCCAGTTTCTGAATCTCCAGTAGAACCAGTACCAATTGGTAATCCAGGTAGTATCAGACTTAGAATAAGCAAGAGCGCTATTGCGACTATTAGTGTCGCTCCACCATAACGAATAAATTTTCCACGACTCTGCTTTCGAGATCTTCTCGCGGCACGAGCTTGCGTAGGCGTGAGGCGTTGCTGTTTTTTAGTAGGTTTTGAAGTCATAGAATTCCATAAATAATGTATTTATAGTTATTTTCTAGACAAGTTGGCGTCCTGTCAACCTGTTATACGCATCAATGTATTTTTCGGTGGTTCGATTTACTACATCATCTGGAAGTTCTGGGGCTGGAGGTTCATGATCCCAACCTTGAGTATCAAGCCAATCTCTAACAAATTGTTTGTCATAACTTGGCTGTGATTTCCCAGGGGAATATTCATCTGCATTCCAGAAACGACTTGAATCTGGAGTTAATAATTCGTCGATTAGATGTAATTTGCCATCTATAAGACCGAATTCCATTTTTGTATCAGCTATAATTATTCCCTTTTGGGTAGCGAAATCTCTTGCATACTCATAAACAGAAATCGAAACCTCTGCGAGTTTGTCAGCTAAATCCTTACCAACCATTTCTTCAACTTCGGCAATGGACATGTTTTCGTCATGACCTTCATCAGCCTTGGTTGTAGGAGTAAAAAGTGGTGTTGGGAACATGTCACCATCTTGTAGTCCATCTGGCATAGATTCACCATTGACCAGGCCTGTTTTTTTGTACTCAGACAAAGCTGATCCTGTGATATAACCTCTCACAATGCATTCAATATCTATTCTTTCTGCATTTCGAACAATCATTCCACGTCTGGCTACATCGATTGGCAAATTTTGTTTGGAATCGGTTGATGCAAGGTGTAGAAAATGATTTGGAATAATATGAGCAGTTTTTTCAAACCAAAATGATGATATTTGGTTTAAAACGGCTCCTTTTTCAGGAATTGCAGTTGGTAGTACCACATCGAATGCAGAAATTCTATCAGTTGCAATCATTAATAATGAATCTTCGTCGACTGAATGTGTGTCTCTTACTTTTCCTCTATATAATAAATTTGGTAGGGGACTCTCTTTTAAAACGCTCATGAATACTCCAAAATTTTTGTTAATTTAAATTTTTAGACGGTCGAAGACTTCGTCGATATACCTAATGTAATAATTGTAATTAAATATTTCCAAAATTTCATCTTTGTTTAAACTAGCTTTGACTCTTGCATCATTTGAAATAAGATCTCGAAAATCCTTTTGTTGTTCCCAAACTAAAGAAGCATTTGATTGGACTATTTCATATGCATTTTCTCTAGAAATTCCTTTTTCAACTAGTTCTAGCATTACGCGTTGTGAAAAAACTAGTCCGTGAGTCAACTCAATATTCTCAAGCATTCGATCTCTATATATTCTAAGACCTGACATTACATGATTGAAAATACTAAGCATGTAGTCTAATGCCAAACATGAATCGGGAAGAATAATGCGTTCTGCGGATGAATGGCTGATATCACGTTCACCCCATAAGGCAACGTTTTCCATTGATGTGAGACTATGACCTCGGATTAAACGTGCTAGCCCACATACACGTTCAGTCAATTCTGGATTACGTTTATGTGGCATTGATGATGACCCGGTTTGACCTTCTGAGAATGGTTCTTCAACTTCTCGAACTTCAGTACGCTGCATTCCACGTATCTCTGTTGCAAACTTGTCCAGAGAAGACGCGATCAATGCTAGTGTTGTGACAAAATGAGCATGCCTATCTCTTTGGACAATTTGGTTGGATACTGGTGCTGCCTGAATACCTAAAATATCACATACTTTAGTTTCTAATTTTGGAGGTATTGTCGCGTAAGTACCAACTGGGCCAGAAAGTTTTCCAACAGAAATTGAGTTTTTTGCTTGTTGAAGTTTTAATTTAGCTCTCCGCATTTCGTCCCACCAAATTGCAAGCTTCAGTCCAAAAGTTATAGGTTCTGCATGCACCCCATGTGTCCTGCCAATCATTAGAGTGTGACGTTCATTAGTTGCTAGTTCTGAAAGTTTGGTAATCAGGATGTCTAATTCTTTTTCTAAAAGATTTGCTGCTTCGATAAGCTGGAGACTTGTAGCTGTATCCCAAACGTCGCTTGTAGTCAGTCCAAGGTGTAGCCATCTTCCTTCAGGACCAATTTTTTCTGTAATTGATCGCAAAAATGCAGTCATATCGTGTTTGGTAATGTCTAGGATTTCTCTCAATCTTTTTGGGTCGTAATTGACATTCCTTAATTTGGCCATGTCTGATTCGGGTATAACACCCTCTTGTGTCCAAGCTTCACATACGGCAATTTCAACTAACAACCACTTGTTGTATTTGTTCTCATCAGACCAAATTTGTTTCATTTTTGGCCTTGAATATCGTTCAATCATAATTTATTTTTTCATGTTTTCCCGGTATTGGTCGTAAGCTTGGCGGATTTTTTCGTGGTGTAATCCTAAGATTTGGGCTGCAAGGAATGCAGAATTTCTTGCACCCCATGATCCGACAGCCACACAGGCAACTGGAATTCCAGGAGGCATTTGAGCTATAGCATGCAGCGAATCAATTCCCCCGAGATCGCTAGAAGGCAGAGGTACACCAATAATTGGCAAGGTGGTCCAAGATGCTAACACTCCAGGAAGACCTGCAGATCCTCCTGCGGCTGCAATGATTACTTCAATTCCTCGATCGCGCGCAGTTTTTCCATATTCGGCAACTTTCTCGGGGGTACGATGCGCAGACGCGACTATGACTTCATTTTCGATTCCCATTTGGTCAAGTACATCTACTGTGTTTTGAACAAGCTCTTTGTCAGACGCACTTCCCATTACAACACCAACTAACGGCATAAAAATCTCCTATTAAAGTTTTTGGTTATAAATTAAATATTAGATACTATTTAATATATCTAATTTCAAGCAATTATTAAAGGGACAAATAATTCCTCAGGAGTAATACCTGAATGTGCACCGACCATATTCTCATAAGGAGCTTCTTTATATGAAATTATTGATTCCCCAAGTGAAATTGCTATATGTGTACCAAGCCTAGATTTCGCGATTGAAGAAAATTGATTTGGTCCGAATAAACCTATTTCAACTACTTCATCAATACTTAATAGGGCAAAATTTTCCTCAGTGGATTTCAATAGTAAATTTTGGAATTCTTCAGTTTTCGATTTTTTAACATCAAAGAAAACTGCTCTCATATCTCCCCAAGGCTCGTTGTTGATACACTTTTGAAGTTCATTGTCCGGAATAGTAAAGATCTTGTTTTTGGGGATGTCTAATAGGCCATGATCAGCAGTAACTATTATTTTGGATTGTCCATTTATAGTCGAATACAATCGATCGAGTTCATTGTTAATTTTTTGAGCTGATTTTATTGTGTCTTCGTGATAAACCCCCTTTTGATGTGCTGTTGCATCAACAATAGGAGAATATAGAAATGTAAAAGACCTGTTTTTTGCGTGTTTAATTTGGTCTATCGTGATATTTATACCATCCGAAAATTTTTCGTACGGAATTGAAGGACTTTGCCAATGTAGAGAGAATTCACTGTTTGCGATGTATGAGGGTAGAATAGATTTCGCATCGTATGTAGAATTTTCGATGATAGACGAAAATTTGTATACATCTTTTGGAGTAAGCCCAAATTCAGCAAGGTTTTTCCCTTCTGCTCTGGTGGAAAAATGGATAATGGTTGAAACTTTGTTTATTTCTGGTAGATAAGTGAACCAATTAGTGATTCCATGTTCCGAAGGCCAAAGCCCGGTGGAAAAGCTAGTAAGTGCTACAGGTGTAGAACTAGGGAAAACCGTTAGTAATTCTGATTTTAAGTTTGTGTTTAAAAAGTTATTAGAGTCTAAATTTCTGAGAATGTTCATTCCAAGTCCATCTATGATCACAAAAATTAAGTGATCGGGTATTCCAATCATTTTTAGTAATTCATCAGATTTTCTATCTTCGTTTTTAATAGAAAATTGATTTCCTGAGAGTTTTGCTAACGTTTTAGATAAATCTACGATATTGGAAAATTTCTTGTCTGTTGGCAATATTAATGAGCCTGAATTTATAGAATTCTCTAGAATATTCTTCATGTCGATTATCAACCTTCTAAGATTTTTGAGGCTATATCTCTTCTGTAATAGGCATTTTTGAATTTGATTGATTCAATTTCTGTATAGGCTAAATTTCTTGCTGATTCAAAAGATGAACCTTTAGCCGTAATTGACAGGACTCTTCCGCCAGAAGTAACAATTTTCCCATCTTGATTTAATTGTGTTCCCGCATGAAAGACCATGACTTGATTTGTTGATTTTTTTAGTCCAGAAATTTCATGTCCAATTGTATAATTTTCGGGATAACCTCCACTTGCTATTACAACAGTCACAGCTGGATTTGGATCCCATTCTATAGGTTGGTTTTGGATGAGATTGCCGTTAGCTATATCAAGGCATAATTTCGCAAGATCTGACTTCATTCGGGGTAGAATTACTTGTGCTTCAGGATCTCCGAATCTACAATTAAATTCAATAACCATAGGACCATTCTTAGTGATCATCAATCCAGCATAAAGCAATCCTTTGTAAGGGTTTTGATTATTTACTAATTCCTTAGCAACAGGTAGGAAGATAGTTTCTCTGATTGAATTTTCAAGTTGTTTAGACCAAATTGGAGGGGGGCTATAAGCACCCATTCCACCAGTATTAGGTCCAAGATCGTTTTCGAATATTTTTTTGTAGTCACATGCTGGAACTAATGAAGAAACTTTTTCTCCATCAACAAACCCAAAAATACTAATTTCATTTCCTTCTAGGAATTCTTCTACGAGTACTTTTTCTGAAGCTTCGCCAAAAGATCGATTTACAAACATTTCTGTAATTGCATTATCAATTTCTTCTTTTGATTGCGCGATGATCACTCCTTTGCCTGCGGCAAGACCATCAGCTTTGATCACTACAGGAGCAGAACAATTTGTCAAGAATTCTGTTATTTTTGATTGAGATGTGAATACTTGTGATTTGGCGGTAGGAACACCCGCGGAGGTCATTATTCTTTTTGCATAAGATTTACTACTTTCAATCATAGAAGCTTTAGCTGATGGTCCGAAAATTGGTAATTCGTATTTTTGAAATTCATCTACGATTCCGTTTGATAGAGGGATTTCGGGACCTACAATGGTTAAATCTGCAGGAAGAGATTTTGCAAAATCTAATAATTTAGGGATATTGTTTGAATCTATTTCAACATTTTTTGCAAACTGATTGGTACCTGCATTTCCGGGGGCAACGAAAATATGATGATTGGATGGACTATTGAAAAGTGTCCATGAAATCGCATGTTCGCGTGCTCCGTTTCCTATAATGAGAATTTTCATGATTGTTTTTTGGTTTTGATCAGCTTTCCTGATCTTGAATCGATATGATGAGTTGAACTTGATTTTGAGTCGTTATTGTTTTTAACTGAAATTGCTGCGGATTTTGCCAAGATTCCAAGACTGCATAATGTACCTATAGCAATGAATGCAACATCTGCTGACTCCACAACAGCTTCATCAAATCTACTGCGATTGAGTTCCCAAGCTTGTTCTCCAATTTCCTCATTCAATAATACAAGTCTATCCCTTAGTATTTTAAGACCTAAGTCTTTATTATTCGCAGAATCTACTGCTGGAAGATTAAATCGTTCGTGGAAATCATATACACTTAATGCAATTTCAGTAATATATTCAGCAAATGCTGTTTTACTCAGTGTCTGCATTTTGAACCTCATTGAATTTTTTCATACGTATTCTTATACAATACTTTGCTCTACATTTTTAAGTATATAATCAACGGTCTCTTCTACAGATATTGTTGAATTGTCAATCCATAGACCTTGATTGGATACAGTTAATACTAAATTTTGTAATATTTCACCTCTTTTAATTTGGCTTTGTTGAAAATAAAATCTTGATTCATTATTTCGCTGCTTATCTCTTTTTTTTGCCAAATCTAATTGTGGATTAAGGGTAACAAGATGAATTTGATTATTATTGAGTAATTCTTTGTATATAGCTAACTGATTTTCTCCTACCACATCGTCACATATTGGTATAAAACCATGCTGTAGGTAGGATTGAGCTAAAGCGCATTGGTTTCGAATATTCATATCGGTCTGGAAAGCAGCTTCTTCTTTTGGAAAAGCATTTGGACGTACACTGCCTGAGACAATCTGGTCTTGTAAGTCATCTCTACTGATTAAAGCAGCCTTAGGAAATTTTTTTGCAAATTCTTTTGCAGTAGTAGTTTTCCCAGATGCTGGGATACCGTTGAAAATCCATACTTTTTTCATCAGTTATAGATTCCATTCACTTTATTCCCACTCAATTGTTCCAGGTGGTTTGCTGGTAATGTCGTATACCACTCGGGTTGCATTGGGGACTTCGTTAACAATTCTATTACTCATTTTTGCTAAAACATCATTGGGTATGCGAGCCCAGTCAGATGTCATTGCATCTTCGCTTGTAACAGCCCTGATTGCAACTACGTTTCCGTAGGTTCGTTCATCTCCCATTACTCCGACGGTACGAGTTTCAAGTAAAACTGCAAAACTTTGCCAGAGTTCGTTGTATAGATTGTTGTTCTTAATTTCATCCATTACTACCCAATCAGAAAGTCGAAGAGTATTTAGTTTGTTTTCTGTTACCTCTCCCATTATTCTGATAGCTAGTCCCGGCCCAGGAAATGGTTGTCTGAATACCATTTCTTCGGGGAGGCCGAGCCCCAATCCAATTTTTCGAACCTCATCTTTAAATAGATATCTTAGTGGTTCAACTAATTCCAATTCCATGTGCTCAGGAAGTCCTCCAACATTGTGGTGGGTTTTGATTTTTGCCGAGGTTCCGGATTCTGCAGTTTCACTTTCAATTACGTCAGGATAGAGTGTTCCTTGAGCAAGAAAATCAACTTTGCCTAATTTGGTAGCTTCGTCTTCGAAAACCTTGATAAATCTTTTGCCTATTATCATTCTTTTTTGTTCTGGATCTGTTACTCCTTTGAGATCTGAAAGGAATAAAGATGCAGATTTTGAATGGATGATTTGGATATCCAAATTTCGGTTGAACACATTTATTACTCTTTCGGGTTCTTCAAGTCTCATGAGTCCATTATCAACAAAAACACAGTGTAATTGTTTGCCAATTGCTTCGTGGATTAGAGCTGCAGTAACTGAAGAATCAACACCACCTGATAGAGCACAAATCACTTTTCCATTTTTGACTTGAGTTTTAATTCTTTGAATACTTTCAGTAATAAAATTTCCTGCTGTCCACAACCCCTCGCAATGGCATATCTTTCTTAAGAAATTATCAATGATTTGAGACCCATTAGGAGTATGAGCTACTTCAGGGTGAAATTGTATTCCATACATACTATTACCATTAGACATTGCAGCAATTGGGGAATTTTCACTATTACCTATTGGGTGGAAATCAGGAGGGGTTTGTGAGATGCGGTCAGCGTGACTCATCCATACTGGAAGTGAATCAGGAAGCTCGGAAAACAATAAGTTGTCTCCAGAGTTTTGATTCAAGATTGCATGTCCGAATTCTCTTTCTGTTGCAGGTAGGACTTTTCCACCCAATTGATGGGCCATTAATTGCATTCCATAGCAAATTCCTAGAACTGGTATTCCTTTCTCCCATACCCATTCAGGCGCTCGGGGAGAATTATCATCATATACACTCGCAGGTCCTCCAGACAAAATAATTCCTTTTGGAGAATTGGATCCAATTGATTCCCAAGAAGTAGTATGGGGGATTATTTCACAATAGACATTCTGTTCCCTTACTCTTCTTGCAATCAGGTGACTGTACTGAGATCCAAAGTCTATTATGAAGATTGTTTCACTGTGAATTGTTGATCTTGACGGAGCCATGGATTTAAAAATGCTCTTTGTGAGATTAGTATGTTTGAGATTGATTCATTGTATAATACACTAACACTCTCATGGAGTAATAATTGAATGTCTGGATTCAATGAACGAAACATTTTTTTTGATTTGGATAGAGTCGCGAATATTCTTGAAAGTGGTGGCTTGATTGCTATCCCTACAGATACAATATATGGACTTGCTGTTTTGTCTTCGATGGATAGCGCGGTAGAAAAAGTTTTTCAAATTAAAGGACGAAGTGAAAGTCAGGCTCTTCCGCTGTTGTTAGGCAGTGTTCAACAAATTAATGATTACGCTGATGGAATAAATGATGATGTCATAGGACTAGTAAATGAATTTTGGCCAGGCTCCTTGACTTTAATTGTAAAAAAAACCCGTGGTGTTTCAGAAATTGTTAGCGGAGGATTACCTTCGGTTGCACTGCGTTTACCTGACCATCCAATTCCCCGGGCAATTTCTGAAAGGATGAATTCTGCTATCACAGGGACGAGTGTTAATAGGAGTGGAGAACCTCCATTTAACGACGCAAAGTCTATATATGAAGAATTTGGTGACGAAATCGATTTGATAGTCGAATATCCAACTAAAAAAAGAGAATTCAAACCGTCGACTATTTTAGATGTTACTTCTGAACCTTGGGTTTTGTTAAGGGAAGCATCAATTCCAAGGTTAAAACTTGAAGAATTCCTAGGTATTGGATTTATAAAATAAAGGAAATTGAATGCACGTTGAAGACTTAAATCAAATTGTTGACCAAAAACTTCGGTATTTGATTAATGAAAGAGAATTACCTCTTTATAGAATTATTGAATATCAAATGGGATGGAATGATTCTGTTGAAGAGTTGTCAGTGGGTAATGATGAAGTTCTTAAGGGTAATGAGCTGATATCCAATCCTTTTGGTGTATTGTGTTTAGTGGCTTCCTCCAGCAATCATACACAAATTGAGGATGCAATAAAGCCGGCTGTTTCTATTGAAATGATTTCCAAATTTTTACAAATTCATGACGATATCCAATCTGGGAATCCATCGAGAAATGGTCGCGATACCGTTTGGTGGTTATGGGGTCCGGCGCAAGCAATCAATGCTGGAGATGGTCTCCATGCATTAGCACGATTGACAATATTACAAATGCACGAAGATGGATATCCTTCAGAAAATATTTTCCAGATGCTCAGCATTTTGGATCATGCTACTTTAAAGGCATGTGAGGGAAGATATTTGGATCTTGAAGCTCAAGAATCAATTGATATGAATATACAAAATTATTTGCAGATGTCTGGCGATCGATTGGGATCGGTTTTCTCGTGCGCGCTTCAATTAGGATATATTATAAATTCTAATAATCCTGAGAAATTAAATGTTATTTCATCCTGTGGAAATTCACTTGGTATAGCGCTGCAGATTGCAACAGATATTAACATTATTTGGGCAGATGGATCTGATATTGAATTGCTAAATAAAAAGAAAATTTTACCTGTAGTTCTAGGTATGTCGAAGGCTTCAATAAGTGAAAAAAGAAAATTGGGAGATATTTTCTTCAAACGAGTATTAGAATCATCAGATGTTGTATCAATCCGTGAAATATTGGAAGACTTGGATATAAAAAATCAAAGTTTCAATTTGTTAGAGGATTACAAATCCCAGTGTCAAAAGGGTTTAAAGGAAATTTTTGAAGATAGCCAAAAACTTGAGATAGTATCTTCATATGTTAACAAGATTATTGATAATGGAATTAAGTAAATCCAGAGATGCTAGATGTTGAATTCAAAAATAGACTCATTGATTTTGATCTTAAAAACTTGAAAGTTTTGGTACGAGTGGATTTTAATGTCCCGTATTCTATGGACCCTACTAAATTGTTAAGTGATTTAAAAATACTCTCTAGTATTCCTACTATAAATTATTTGCTTGATAATGATTGTTCAATTATTGTGTGTTCACATTTTGGACGTCCAAAAGGAAAGTATGATACAGATTTTGATTTAAAACCTATTGTAGATAGATTTTCTGATTTGTTAGGAATATCTGTTAAGAAATTAGAGCATTTTGACTTTGAGCATGTTACCCAGCGTGTTAAGGAGTTAAAATCTCGTGAAATTTTAATGCTACCCAATTTAAGATTCCATCCTGGAGAAGAGGAAAATTCATCTGAATTTTCTTCTTTTTTAGCTTCGTTAGCTGATTTGTTTGTTAATGATGCTTTTGGTGTAGCACATCGTTCCCATGCTTCGACGGTGGGAGTAACAAATTATTTACCATCTATGCCAGGATTTTTAATGGTGCAGGAAATAGAAGTGTTGCAGAAGTTGATGTCTTCACCGCAAAATCCATTTGTAGCTGTAATGGGAGGAGCAAAAGTTGCTGATAAGATTCAAGTAATAGAAAGCATTTCTAAGAAAGCGGATTATTTGATGATTGGAGGAGGTATGGCAGCAACTTTTTTGAAAGCAAAAGGATATGAAGTAGGGCAGTCAATTATAGATGCTGATAGTTTGGATCTATTGCAAGAGTTTTTAAAAACTCTAGATGCAAAAAAATGCGAATTAATGTTACCTAGTGATGTTAAAGTAGAAATCCCTGAGAAGGACCGAAATGTAAAAATTGTCTCAATTAAATCCATACCTAAAGAGGGTAGGGTAATGGATATTGGTCCGAAGACTGTAAAAAACTTCTCTATGAGGCTTAGAAGCGCTAATACGATTTTTTGGAATGGTCCAATGGGTGTATATGAGGATGAAAGATTCAATAACGGGACAATTTCTATTGCAGAAGCAATTTCTTCTCTAAATCAGCCTATTTCCACGATTGTTGGTGGTGGATCTACAGCTGATATAGTTGAAAAAATGCAATTATTAGAAGAGTTTTCCCATGTTTCTACCGGAGGAGGGGCTTCCTTAGACTTTTTATCCGAAAGACAAATGCCGGCACTCGAAGCATTAAAAATATAAAAATATTATAATATGTATAGGTGATTATGAATACTCCTTTTGTTGGTGGTAATTGGAAAATGAACCTAAATTTCCATGAAGCCCTAGAAATTTTCACGCAAATTCATGCAATGACTTCCGGATTTTCAAAAAAAACTGAGGTTGTAATTTTCCCTCCAGCCCTATATATACAGCCTTTATCGACTTTTGTATCTGAAATGAAGAGTTCTCTATTGTTAGGAGGGCAAAACATTTCTAACAATGTTAATGGTTCATTTACGGGTGAAATTTCATCTGAAATGCTATCACAATTTTGTGATTATACTATTTTAGGCCATAGTGAACGAAGGAAATTTTATTATGAGACTGATTCTACTATTGCAGAGAGATGTATACGCGCGGATTCTATCGGGTTAAATAAAATTTTGTGTGTTGGGGAACCGCTAGAAGTTTATGATTCAGGCAAATCCATTGAATATATTGATAATCAACTCAATTCAATACTAACCAAAACGCAAAAAATTAATGCATCCTCTTTAATAGTAGCCTATGAACCCTTGTGGGCTGTTGGTACAGGAATCCCTGCATCAACACATTATTTACAACAAATCACATTTGAGATTAGACGAATTCTTAGTGATATTTTTGATGAGACGTTCTCCAATGAAATACGGGTGATTTATGGTGGTAGTGTTTCTGTACACAATGTTTCGGAAATTGTTTCAATTCCTGCGATAGATGGGGTGCTAGTGGGGTCTAACAGTTTAAATGCAAAATTATTTTCTGAAATTGTTAAAATTGTTAACAAACAAAATGATTCGGATGTTTTAGTCTAGTGACCACAAAAGATTTTCCATTAGTTGTAGTAGTAGGGCCTACCAGTGTTGGTAAGACTGAATATTCCATTGAACTTGCCTCCCAATTTAACGGTGAAATTATTAGTGCCGATAGTAGGCAAGTGTATAAGGGTTTGGATATAGGTACTGCTAAACCTAATATTAATACTAGAAAATTGATAGAGCATGATTTAGTAGATATTGTTGACCCTAAGAAAATATACAATTTAGCGCAATTTAAGAATGATGCCATAATTTCTATCAATGCTGTGTTTTCTAAATCTAAATTGCCAATATTGGTTGGAGGTACTGGTCAGTATATTTGGGGCTTATTGGAAAATTGGGATATTTCTGATGTACCACCAAACGACGAACGCAGATCCCAATTGTATTCATTCTCTGTAGAGGAATTGTTGGATATTTTAAAAGATTTGAGTATGGATGCATTTGAAAAAGTGGATCCTAAAAATCCTAGAAGAATTGTTAGGGCAATTGAAAAAGAGGAATTTTTTAAAATGCATCCTCAGAAAGGACGGTTTATTTCTACTACTGATCAGCCTTGGAATAGGATTCTTATTGTCGGACTAACTTTACCCAGGGATCAATTATATTTGAAGATTGATCAAAGGGTGGATTTTATGATCAATTCTGGTTGGATTGAAGAGGTTCGAACATTACTCAATGATGGGATTGATGAAAATTTGCCCTCGATGTCTAGTTTAGGATATAGAGAATTACTATCTTATATACATGGAGACTTATCATTAGATACTGCAGTGGAGAGGATTAAATTTGCTACACATAGATTTGCTAGAGGCCAATATAATTGGTTTAGGCTGGATGATAAGAGAATAAACTGGTTTGATTCAACTGAGTCGTTTGATTTAGCGATTGAATTTGCAAGAAACTGGATTCTAAGCCATAAATCTGACTGAATCATTCAGAGATTTTAGTGTTTTATGATAAAATACTGTGACTATTTTACTCATGGTGGTGGTGTTTGATCAAATTTACCAAAATGCATGGTGCCGGAAACGATTATGTGTTTATAGATGCTCGAAATTCACAAGAAGAAAATTGGGGTAGTCTTTCCATAGATATCAGTGATAGGCATAAAGGTGTGGGCTCGGATGGTTTAATTTTGTTATTAGACTCCGAAATTGGGGATATTCGCATGCGTATGTTTAATTCAGATGGTAGTGAAGGTGAAATGTGTGGAAATGGGATACGCTGTTTAGTTGGTTTTGCTCAGGCTTGTGGAGCAATTAGTATTTCACAAAAGGAAGTTGTTGTTGAAACTGGAGCAGGGATACTTTCAGTTTTTCCTATCATTAAACACAACTGTATGATTGGTGCTAGGGTTTCAATGGGTTTGCCTGTATTGTCTCCTTCGCAGGTTCCAGTCAAGGTAGAAAATTTCTCTTCTGATGAGCCATTACTTGAATATCCAGTAGTTATAAATCATAACAATTTAAAAATCTCCTGTGTTTCTATGGGTAATCCTCATGCAGTTGCATTTGTAGAAGAACCGATAGACAAATTTAATTTACTTGATATTGGTCCAATTATTGAACATCATCATATGTTTCCAAATAGAGTTAACTTTGAAGTAGTGAATTTCATCAGTAGGACCAGCCTTGATGTTCGTGTATGGGAAAGAGGATCTGGAATCACCCAGGCTTGTGGTACAGGCGCATGTGCAGTAGCAGTGGTAGCACATTTACTTGGGATGGTAGATGATGAAGTGATTGTTTCTCTCCCTGGAGGTAATTTGATTATTAGATGGTCAGGTGAGGGAAATGTAGAAATGGAAGGTCCTATTGATACAGTTTTCGAAGGTGAATGGTCATTACAGCCATAGGACCTTTACGATTCTTTGTGTCTCGGATAGGATGTTTCTTTAATAAGAGATTTTAAGTAATGAATTAAAACTAAGTTTTATTTTCTATTGATAGGGGAATCATGAAATTAGCTAACAGAATTGATAAAGTTCCACCGTATTTGTTTGTTGAAATAAGTCGGAAAATTGCGGAGAAAAAAGCTCAAGGTATTGATGTGGTGAGCTTTGGAATAGGAGATCCTGACATACCGACTCCTCAACCTGTAATTGATGAGTTGAGGAAGACGGCACTTGATTCACCTAATCACAGGTATCCGGAAACGGATGGATTGCCAGAATTCCGCAGGGCGATTGCAGAATGGTATGAAAAGAGATTTTCGGTTTCTTTGGATCCTGACACCGAAGTTTTGCCTCTAATAGGCGCAAAAGAGGGGATTGGTCATGCTTCACTTTGCTTCATTGATCCTGGAGATATTGCCTTGGTTCCAGATCCAGGATATCCAGTTTATTCTGTAGGAACTTGGTTTGCAGGGGGGGAGTGTGAGTGGATGCCTTTATTTGAAAAGAATGGATGGTTACCCGATTTGGAACGAATCCCTTCAGATGTTTCGGAAGCTGCCAAAGTGATGTGGTTGAATTACCCTAACAATCCAACTGGTGCTGTTGCAGACTTGAACTATTTTGAAGAAGTAGTTCGTTTTTCTCAAAAATATAATATTCCAGTAATGCATGATGCATGCTATTCAGAAGTTGCCTATGATGATTATAAGCCTGTTAGTTTTTTGCAAAATGATGGAGCTAAATCAGCTGGACTGGAATTCCACTCTTTGTCAAAAAGTTTTAATATGACTGGATGGAGAGTGGGCATGGCTGTAGGAAATGCTGAAATGATAGAAGCATTAATGGTTGTAAAATCCAATTTGGATTCAGGAGTTCCTCAAGCCATACAACATATGGCGATAGAAGCGTTGAATTTGACTCAGGATGAAATTCATAATAGGAATCGGGTATATCAATCGAGGAGAGATTTAATTATTCAGACTCTTCGCGACATAGGCATGCATGTTGATGATCCTAAGGCTAGCTTATATGTGTGGGCTCGGATACCTGATGGTTTTACCTCCGCAGAGTTCACAAGTTTACTTTTAGAGCAATGTGATGTGGTTGTAACACCTGGATCCGGTTATGGGAGTTTCGGGGAGGGATATATTCGATTGTCGATTACTACTACCGATGACCAAATCAAGTTGGGATTGGACCGTCTAAGAGCATTTCAATTGCCGAACAAATAAATTTCCAATTAATTTGTTTAAAATCTGTAGATCCATAGATGCCTAGAAGAACTATAAATAACTTAAGAGTAAAAGAAAGAGCATTCCTCTTGGGTATTAAGCTTCGTAATAAAAGTAAGTGGGTTGCGAAAGATTCACTGCTAGAGTTGGGAGATCTTGCTAGGTCGGCAGGTGCAAGCGTGGTGGGTCAGGAATTACAAAACTTGAATTCTCCAACAAATACATATGTTGGTAAAGGCAAATTGAAAGTTCTAGAAAATATTATTGTTCAAAAAAATGTGAATACACTAATTTGTGATGATGAATTAAGTCCTACTCAGCAGCAGAATTTAGAATTAGCACTTTCTAAAACTGGGGTCAAAGTAATTGATAGGACTGCATTAATTTTGGATGTATTTGCTAGGAGGGCGATTACTAAAGAGGGTAGAATTCAAGTTCGGTTGGCTCAAGAGGAATATTTGCTTCCAAGATTAGCTGGTCAGTGGAGTCATTTAGAGCGATTGGGTGGAGGGATAGGAACTCGTGGGCCTGGCGAGACTCAGATTGAGACCGATAGAAGACTTGTTCGGAACAGTATTCAAAGATTACGTAAAAATATAGAAGATGTGAGAAAAAGACGTCAACAGTACCGCCAAAGACGGCAGCAGGAAAATGGGATACCGGTAGTTTCGTTAGTAGGTTATACAAATGCTGGCAAAAGTACTGTTTTGAATCAACTAACTAATGCAGAGGTTTTAGCCGAAAACAGAATGTTTTCAACTTTGGATCCTGTCACGCGAAGGATTTTTTTACCATCGGGTAATAATGCTTTGCTTACAGACACAGTTGGTTTTATTCAAAAACTCCCTACATCTATAGTTGCGGCATTTCGAGCAACTTTAGAGGAGGTTGAAGAAGCTGACATAATTTTGCATGTTTTGGATATTTCTCATCCAAATATGTTAGAACAAGCTCGTGTTGTAGAAGCGCTATTAGACGATTTAGATGTATCTGGAAGGCCTCGATTGGTAGTTCTTAATAAAGTGGATTTAATTTCAGAAAAAAATTATGAAGCTATCAAATCAAAAATTGATATTCTTTCTTCAAATTTGGTGAATATTGAAACGGTGAAAATTTCGGCATTAAAAAGCGATGGGTTTGACACTATGTTGGCTAAGATTGATGATATCTTGGCTATCAAATGATAGGGTGCTCTAATCAGAAATTTACACCAATATATACATTCGCACTATATATGTTATGTAAAGTAATATTACTATTTCTCATTTTTGGGATATTTCGATGATGTTTTTTGACTTGAGTTGATTTATAAATTCGTGTGTTTCAAAATTGCTTTCCGCCACTATTATGACCTTTTCGTCATAAAGTACCGATACTGCTCCAAAAATTTGATGGCTGATTTTATCTTCATTTTTTTCTATTATCGCTGAGTTGCATAATTTGAGTTTTCTTTTTATTTCTTCAGACAATTCATTTCCAGTCACATCTTGTTCGTTTATGGATATACAATTTAATCCCAATGATTCATATAATGTCTTAATTTTCTCTGCTGTCGAGTTTTTGTGCTTGATGTATATTAGAGTTTGTTTTGTGCTCGTTTCTTTTGATTCTACTAATGTGTTTTCCGATCTTTCTGGTTTTCTTATCTCCTTTAAAGATGCTTGTCTATTGAATATATTTGCGTATTCTGAGTTTTCTTTAAAAATTCTTAAGCACTCTTCTGTAAGGTCATGGTGAATATCTATTTCACGCTCTAGGATATTTTTTATGTAGGAGTCTTTAGGAAGTTTTTCATCTTGTATTAGTTCGCGAAGCGATTGAAATATTTGTGGGTTTAGTGCTGCTTCTACCAATCCCATTTTTCGTTCTGTTTCGTTTTTTGGTGCAACGATTTTTTCTGCCAGTGGTAAAATAGTTATTTCAGTATTATATTTTCCTGACACCAATCCGTATGCTATTGCGGCGTTGATCATCATTATATATTCGCTACTTTTGGGGGTTTTAGACATCGCTTTTGCTAGTTTTTGCGAGTCCATGATATTCCCGTTTCGTGCTGAATGTATAAGTTTCGGAATACGTTCAATGTCTTTTAATGGAAATTGCGGATAAGGCCTTGAAAGCCTTCGGCGCTTACTTTCATTTGTCATTGTTACCTCAATCTCTCTTGTTTCAACATTGTAATATTATTTTTTCAAAATTTCTATCGCATGGGATTCGTGTAAATTTGAAAATTTTGAAAAAAATAATATTTTTACTATATGTGGTTGTTTTGCAGATGGTTTGTATAGATAATATAAATGACAAATTGTTAGTTGCGGAGTCTTTTTTGTTCCATAAGTTAAAAATTTTATTTTCATTCGCCTTTGTTACGCTCTTGACTCTCTCGTGTGGTGTAGGTTCTTCTAATCCCTTTAAAACTTCTTCTGATTTGGAGAAGGATCATTCAGTTCTATCTTCAGATTTAGAGTCGGGTATATCTATACCACTATTTGTCCCTGCTGAGGAGCCTCTGAGAGCTCCTAGTGAAGTCCCTGAAGAGTTATTAATTATTTGGGAAGTTTGGGCTCATTTGACTCGTGATCATGTTGCAAGCAGTGAATTTTCACCTGAAGAATTTGCTGAGGCTGCAATCAATGGAATGTTGGCGGAACTAGATGATCCTCATACTGCATATGTGAGAGCTGCACGTCACGAAATTAATAGTGAAGATCTTCAAGGTAAATTTGAGGGTATTGGTGCTCACGTTCAATCAACTCGTGATGGGAAGATTGTGATCGTTTCACCTATTGAAGGTGGACCTGCAGAAGCTGCAGGCATTCGTGCGGGAGATACTATTCTATCTGTTGATGGTGTCTTATTAGAAGATAAGAGTTTATTGGATGCTATTACATTGATTAGAGGTCCTAGAGGCACTGCAGTTTTATTGGGAATATTGCATCTTGGAGATATTGATCCAGTCGAAATTTCAATTACCAGAGATGAGATTCCTTTAGAAAGTGTTTTAGTACGTAGCAACCCAGGTGATGAAATTGCCCACATTCGGGTAACAGATTTCTTCGCTGATACTGCAGAAAAATTATATCTTGCTATAAACCAGGTAATTGATGCAGGTTCAGAGGGATTAATTATCGATGTTAGAGATAATCCAGGGGGGCTTTTACGTTCTTCAGTAGATGTAGTTAGCTTGTTCGTTGAAGATGGCTTGATTTTGTCAGAAATTGATGGTTCCGGAAATAAAAGAGAATGGATTGCACGAGATGATATTCCGGCATTTGATATTCCTTTAGTTGTTCTTGCTAATGAATATAGTGCAAGTGCGAGTGAAATTTTGGTGGGATCTGTTCAGGATACCAAGAGAGGAAAAGTTGTTGGAGATACAACTTTTGGGAAAGGAAGTGTTAGTATTTTGAGACCATTAAGTAATGGTGCAGGTTTGTATATAACAGTTGCTCATTGGTATACTCCTGCAGGTCGTCTCATTCATGGAGAAGGATTAGATCCAGATATAGAAGTTTCTGGGATTACAGATAGAAGAGAATTGGAATCAGAGCAAACTAATATGGCTATACAGATTCTGCAACAGGAATTAAAATCTTCTCAAAGATAATAGACCGTATGATTGGAATAATATGATGGATCGTGTAATTTCTAAAAATCGTAGGGCACGCTATGACTATGAGATTCTCGAATCTTTTGAAGCAGGGATTGTTTTGACTGGTACAGAAATTAAGTCTATTCGAGATGGAAGAGTAAATATAGCACAATCTTACGCCAAACCTAGCAATGGTGAAATTTGGCTTACCAATGCTCATATAGCATCTTATGAAGCAGGTAATATTAATAACCATGATCCTGTTAGAGAGCGCAAACTACTTTTGCATAAGAACCAAATTAGAAGGTTGATTCAGCAAGTTTCTACTAGTGGGCTGACTTTAGTACCCTTGAGATTATATATTCGCAATCATGTTGCAAAGATAGAATTGGGGTTGGGAAAAGGTAGGAAAAGGTATGATAAACGGAAGGCAATGATCGATTCGGAAAGATCAAAAGAAGCCCGTGAAGCACAAAGACGCTGATAACATAGTTAGTCAGCGCCTAAAGCTTAAGAATTCCGATTGGTACGTATTAAGAGACTCTTTTGATTTCTAGAGTTTCTCCAGGAGCCAATGCAACTCGCCTAACGTTTATACCAAGTTTCAATAACCAATAACTTAATGTAGCTTTACTAACCTCTAGTTCGTCTGCAGTAGCAGACAATCCAAGTTCAGTTACCATTTCAGGAAGTACTTTTTCGAGCGGTCTTCCCAATTCAGATTCTACTCCAACCATTTTTTTCGTTTTACCTAACATCTAGGATCCTCCTGATTTTCTATTCTGCATACAATACTAAGCATCGGCACATACCGGAGTCAATACACTTTTCAACTATTTTCAAACTTTTTCTAACTTTTTCTAACTTTTTCTAAAATTATGTGAATATATATAGAGTATGGAGTACGGAGGATTCGCAAAGGAAACAACAGATTATTAACACATTAAAAACACTCTAACTTAGCGTTTCAGAAATGTATTTGTGTGGATTATATTTTTGTAGGTTAGGTAGATATTGTAATTTTTAGTCCTATTTTATGGGATCCGTACGATTATGAGTATAATATAGCGAAACCCTTAAGAATTTATGCGATTATGGCAATATTATTTGATACAATGATAATGTGCCCCAGTAGCTCAGTGGACAGAGCAGCTGCCTTCTAAGCAGCTGGCCGTAGGTTCGAATCCTGCCTGGGGTACCATTCCATCCCTTATAGATATTATAATATATTGATATGTTTAATGTGTAGTGTAGCCAGTTATTTTCCGCGAATCGGGTCATTCCAATGCTTGCGTTCTGGTTTTGTTCTTTATTTCGTGGATCTAACATAAACATTAAGTTAGTCTATATTCGGTTTAATGTCGTTATAGTTCATTCGAATTCTTTTGATTCGACAATCCTTTTCTTTTTTAGACTGTTTATTTTTGATAATATCGTGTGGAAATATCGAGATCATCAATTATTTTCGGTCTCTGCCTAGTTCACTTATTCGTATAGACCTAATTTAGTATCTTTATTTGGTTGAAGATTATCTAACATAAACGCTAAATATGTCTGTATAGGATATTTATACTATTTTACAGTTGGTGATATTTTTTTACTCTACTGTTACTATTCAATAGACATATTACTTCCCTACCCCATAGATATATACAGAGAGGTGCTGTTTGGCTAATCGCTTAATCCATGAATCAAGTCCATATCTTTTGCAACATTCAGAAAATCCTGTTGATTGGTATCCCTGGTCTTCTGAGGCATTTGAAAAAGCTCAATCCCTTGATAAGCCAATTCTATTGAGTATTGGTTACGCTTCATGTCATTGGTGTCATGTGATGGAATCAGAATCATTCGAAAATTCCGAAATTGCTTCCATAATGAATGAAAATTTTATTTGTATTAAGGTGGATCGTGAAGAACGTCCAGATGTAGATTCTATATATATGAAGGCTGTACAGGCATTTACTGGTCATGGAGGTTGGCCATTAACTGTCTTTTTAACTCCAAATGCAGAGCCTTTTTATGGTGGTACCTACTTCCCTCCAACTGAACGGGGGCATTTACCTTCATTTCCAAGAGTTTTGCATGCTATTTCCCATGCTTACATAAACGATAAGAAAGGTATTATAGCCTCTCAGAATACACTGATGGATTCGGTAAAGAATTTGAGTTTCCCTTCTCTGCCTGATCAAAATTTTTCTGTTGAAACTCTTGGTGATGCTTGTCAGAATTTGCTTTCAGAATATGACCCAAAATTTGGTGGTACTGGTATGCAACCGAAATTTCCTCAGCCGATGATTTGGGAATTTTTACTGAAATATTATTCTAGTACTTCTTATACTCCAGCGTTGAGTGCTGTTACTGCTACATTGGATAATATGGCATATGGTGGCATTTTTGATCAGCTTGGTGGCGGGTTTCATCGTTATTCCACTGATATTTATTGGACAGTTCCTCATTTTGAGAAGATGCTTTATGACAATGCTTTGTTAGTTAGGTTGTATTTGCATGCTTGGCAGATTACAAAAAAACCCTTATATCGTAGAGTTGTTCAGCAAACTTTAGACTATATTTTGAGAGAAATGACCAACCCATTAGGAGGATTTTATTCTTCTCAAGACGCAGATAGTGAGGGGGTTGAAGGTAAATTTTTTGTTTGGACAGAACATGAAATATCCACATTGTTTGATGTAGAAGATAAAAATCAGATTTGTGAGTATTTTGGAGTAACTCGTCAGGGTAATTTTGAAGGCAGCAATATTTTGCATGTACCTAATTTTACAGAAATTCCTGAAGATGGAACTTTACGTCAATCGTGTGATTTCTTGTTTAATATACGTAATGAACGTGTTAAACCTGCACTTGACGATAAAATTTTAACATCCTGGAATGCTATGACATTGCAAGCATTTGCTGAAGTAGGAGCAGCATTTGGAAGAGATGATTACATTAATGTGGCTTCTAAAAATGCTGATTTTTTACTTAGTAGTTTAACTAATGATAATGGAAGACTTTTGCGTACATGGAAGAATGGGAAAGCAAAACTTAATGCTTACTTAGAAGATTATGCCTTTTTGGGCTTATCTTTGTTATCACTTCATGAAGCGACTGCTGACAGTAAATGGCTTGAAAATTCTATAAGAATTGGATATGAAATGGTTGATTTGTTTTGGGATGAAAAACAAAAAATGTTTTTTGATACTGGGTATGATCATGAAAGATTAATTTCTAGACCAAGAGAATACACTGATAATGCCCTACCCTGCGGAAATTCTTTAGCTGTTGATTTATTATTTAGATTGTCTTTGATAACTGATGATGAAGATTTGCGACGTGTTGCATCTTTGACATTGATTTCAATGCATACTCTTATTACAAAGGTTCCCTTAGGAGCAGGTAATTGGTTGTGTGATTTGGATTTTCATCTAAATTCTCCCAAAGAAATAGTCTTGGTTGGGGAACCTTCAAATAAAGAATTTAAGAAATTGTCAAAAACAGTGTTCGAAAATTTTATTCCCAATAGGGTTGTATTATCTCAAATAGATGCAAATTCCGAAATTTCCAAATTCCCGATTTTGAAAGGGCGCATTCAAGTGGATGGAAAACCCACTGCTTATCTTTGCAGGAATTATAATTGCCAGTTCCCCACTAATGATCCTGGTGAATTAATGGATCAATTGATTGATAAGAATATATAATTCAAATACTCTCTTTAGGTTTTCAATTTTTGGATGGAGTCTGAATATTGATTAGAAAGGTCAAACAAGAACATGAGCCCAGATCTTTTGGCATTGAAGATGTAAGCTCTATTAGGAGATCCCCTTCAAAGTTATTAGGGATGCCTCTAATAATAAGTTATGTTTTTCTTGGTTTGATATTTTCAGGAACATTCTTATTGATGTTACCAATTTCACACCATGGGGATGGGGTTGGAATCTTTGTAGACGCGCTTTTCACTGCAGTTTCGGCTGTTACATGTACTGGTCTTGTTGTCGTAGATACTGCTAAATATTGGACAGTATTTGGACAGATAGTTATTGGTGTGATGATTTTTGTGGGCGCACTTGGATTTATGTCTTTTGCAACATTTGTACTTTTATTATTTGGGCAACGTATAACTTTAGGTTACAGACTTATGATGAGGGAAGGACTGCAAACCGACAGATTAGGTGGATTGGTTGGTTTAACATTTGCAATTTTTGCTATTGCAAGTCTTATTCAGATATTGGGATCAATTTTATTGTTCATTAGATTTTTAAAGGTCTTTGATCCATTGGAGGCATTTTGGCAAGCACTATTTCATTCCATTTCTGCTTTCGCTAATGCTGGATTTGTTATATTTCCTGCGTCTAATGGCCTAACATTTTTCAAGACAGATGTAATGGTCATTGCGTCATTTGCGACTCTGATTTTTATAGGTTCGATAAGTTATCTTGTTGTCATGGATCTTGTAGCCTACAGGCTACATTTTCGAAAATATACACTAAATAGTAAAATTGTTTTAACTACAACTCTTATTTTGTCTTTTGTATCATTTCTAATGTTTTATCTTGGGGAATTTTCAAGCACAAATGCATTTGAATCCCATGGAGCAATAGATAGAATAATTTTTTCATTTTTCCAATCTATTAGTGCTAGGACTGCTGGATTCTCTTTGATAGACATGGGTCAAGTTTCAAGCCATACAAGTTTTGTTACAATGATTTTCATGTTTATAGGGGGGGCATCAGCGTCTGTGGCTGGTGGTATTAAAGTTAATACAATTGCTGTAATCATTTTGGCAATTATATGCGCTTTGCGAGGCAGAAGACGTGTAAGTGCATTCGGACGAGAGATTGTTATCACCCAAGTTCAAAGGGCGATGGTGATATTGTTTTTTGGGTTATTGGTAGTGTTTTTGGGCGTGATTGCGTTGTGTTTTACAGATCCCAACTTCCAGTTTAACTTCTTGCTTTTTGAGGCAATTTCTGCTTTTGGAGTTGTAGGGTTGTCAACAGGAATTGTTCCAGATCTTTCAGTTGAGGGTAGACTAGTTTTGATAATCATGATGTTTGTCGGCAGATTAGGTCCAATTGCGATAGGGTTAACCTTGGTGCAAAGGAATATGATTTCTAGTCATAAAGAGCCAATTGAGTCGATTGTAATTGCCTAGTGAAAATATTGGATGTAACATTTCCTAAAGGAGAAAATGGTGTCTGAATCGCAGATAATTCAAGATTTAAGATCAATAGTTGGTATTAAAAATGTCATCGATGAATTTGAGGATTTATTAGTTTATGAGCAAGATGGGTCTAGTGATGCTGCTTTACCTAATTGTGTAGTTCTTCCTGAATCTACTGAAGAAGTATCTGCAGTTATGCGATATGCTAAAAACAATGATATCCCTATTATTGCAAGAGGGGCAGGTACTGGTTTGTCAGGAGGGGCAGTAACTGAGCATGGAGGAATATCTTTAGTATTAACAAGAATGAATAAAATCATTGAAATTGATTTAGAAAATCAGATTGCTACTGTAGAACCTGGTGTTGTAAATTTAGAACTTTCTCAAAAAGTAAAAGAAAATGGATTGTTTTATGCACCTGATCCTGCAAGCCAGAGAGCTTGTACATTAGGTGGGAATATTGCTGAAAATTCTGGAGGACCTCATTGTTTAGCATATGGGGTCACAACTAATCATGTTTTGGGGATGGAAGTTGTTTTGTCTGACGGAACAATAAATTTTGTAGGTAGTCGAAGTAGAGATTATATAGGCTACGATCTTCGAGGAATAATTATCGGATCAGAGGGAACGCTGGCTGTAGTAACAAAAATAATTGTGAAATTAATGAGAATTCCGGAGGCTGTCAAGACTTTATTGATAATGTTTGATGATGAAACTAAAGCAACCGATGTAGTTTCTAAAATCATATCCACGGGAATAGTTCCATCTGCACTTGAAATGATGGATCGTACATGTGTTAGGGCTGCTGATGAAGCATTTAATTTGGGATATCCTCAAGATATTGATGCAGTTTTAATTATTGAAGTAGACGGGTTGATTGAAGAAGTTGATGAAGACATAGGTTTAATAGTTAATTTGTGTAAACTTTATGATCCTTTGGAAATTTTAACTGCGGAAACAGAAAATGATCGAGACAAATTGTGGATGGCGAGAAAAAGTGTAATTGGTGCTTTAGGGAGAATAGCTCCAAATTATTTGCTAATGGATGGAACAGTTCCTCGCACAAAAATTGGTGAAGCTATTAATAAAACGAGGGAACTTTCTCAAAATTATGGTTTGACAGTTGCAAATGTTTTTCATGCAGGTGATGGAAATTTGCATCCATGCATATTATTTGATGCTCGGAAGGAAGGTGATCTTGAAAAGGCATTAGGTATTGGAGGTGAGATTTTAAAGGAAAGTGTTAAATTGGGTGGAGTATTGACGGGTGAGCACGGTGTAGGTATGGAAAAGCGTGAATTTATGTCATTGATGTTTGATGAAATTGATTTAGATAATATGGAAAAACTTCAATTTGCATTTGGGAGTTTTGGCAACCTTAATCCCGGAAAGATATTTCCTTCAAATCGAAAAAATGAGCATCCAATATATGATCATGCTTCTTTTGGGACAACTGATTTTGGAGTGATTGTTTGACAGAAAAAAATAAAGATAGTGAGGGATTGATTTTCGATTATTCTCAAGATGTTAGAGCGGGATTTATTGTTGAAAACATGTTGCCGGGTTCTGTTTTTACTCCTAATAATTCCTTTGAAATAATGGATTTTGTTCGACAATCAAATAATGATAATTTGTCTATTATTCCATTTGGTGGGGGGACAAGGAAGAATTTTGGAATGCCTCCAATCAGATATGATACAGCATTAGATATGTCTGAATTGAATGCTGTAATTAATCATAATCCCGATGATTTAACAATTTCGGTTCAAGCTGGAATCACATTAGATTCTTTACAGGCTGTATTATTAGAGCATGGACAATTTTTACCAATTTCTGCGCCACTATCTCATTTAACTACTATTGGAGGGATATTGGCATCTGACTCGAATGGTCCGATTAAATGGAGATACGGACATTTTAGAGATTTAGTAATTGGAATGAAATTTTTTAATTCCGAAGGCTCAATTATTAAGACTGGAGGAAATGTAGTTAAGAATGTTACTGGCTATGATACTGCAAAACTTCACATTGGTGCTTTAGGCACTTTGGGTATTATAAGTGAAGTCTCTATGAGGTTAATGCCAAAACCAAGAGTTAACAACACAGTTGTCGCACAATTTGGAAACATGAAATTGGCTACAAGTGTCTCTAAAGCAATTTTTCATTCATCTGTTATGCCGTTAGCACTTTCAATATTTACAGGGAATGTAGCAAATCGATTGGGCGTTTCAGCCAATACTGAGAATGTTTTTTTGGCAGTTAATATTGTAGGAGGTCCAGATTCTGTTGAACGACAACAGAAAGAATTATTACAGTTTTGTTTTGCTGGAGACTCAAATGATTTTAAAATCTTAACATTTTTAGAGACCGGATCTTTTTGGCAGAAATTAACGGATTTTGGATGGGAAGATTCTAGTCCATCTTTATCAATAGTTCGGGTTTCAACGGATTTTTCCAAGATTGATAAACTAATGAACTATTTATTTAAGATACAGTTTGAAGATAGACTGAATATAGAGTTAATTCTAAATCCAGGATATGGGACAATAGATATACATTGGATAGGCCAGACATCTCAGATAGATTTAGAAAAATTCACTAAGTCATTCAAAGAAACGATAAGGTTTCTTCGCTCACAATCTGAGCGAGTGATAATTGAAAGTTGTCCAAGTTCTATAAAACGCGAAATAAATGTATGGGGTGAAATTCCTGATGGGTTTCCTTTAATGCGTTCGATTAAAGAGCAATATGATCCAAATGTAATTTTCAATCCTGGGCGATTTGTGGATGGAATATAAATGAGACAAGATACGAAGAAGTCAGAAGAATTATCCTATCAGTTTGAAGGGATTGATAAACCTGAGGATTCTGGAATTTATAGTTGTGTTCATTGTGGATTTTGTTTGCAATCTTGTCCTACATATCTACAGACTGGGTTAGAAGCTGAATCTCCCAGAGGTAGAATAGCTTTAATGAAAGGTGTCAGTTCATCTAGGATTTCAATTACAGAAAAAGTTTCTAATCATTGGGATCTTTGTATTCAATGTCGGGCATGTGAGGCTGCTTGCCCTTCGGGAGTTCCCTATGGAGAGTTAATTGAAGCTGTGAGCTCTCAACTTGCTCGTGTGAAAAAACCTTCGATGTTTAAAAAAATATTCACTTGGATTGCCCTTGAAAAAATTTTATTAAATCAAAGAATTTTAGAATTCTTTGTGCGATTAATGCGAATATATCAACGTTGGGGTTTTCAGTGGATAGTTAGAAAGACAAAAATTTTGAACCTTTTTCCTAGTTCTTTGTCTAACATGGAAGATATAATGCCAGAAATACCGTCAAAATTTTTTAAGTATGATGGTAATTTGATCCCAGCTAAATCTACTTTTCGATCAAGAGTTGCTTTATTGAGTGGTTGTATTATGCCTTTTGTACATGGTTCAAGTATGGAATCTGTTATTGAAGTTCTTACTGAGAATGGTTGTGAAGTGGTTGTACCAACGAATCAAAGTTGTTGTGGTGCTATCCACTCCCATATAGGTGATCTAGATAGAGCCAGGGAATTAGCTAGGATTAATTTAGATGCTTTTATTAAATTAGACATAGAGGCGATAGTAGTAGCTTCTGCAGGTTGTGGAGCAAGGTTAAAAGAATATTCACATTTGTTGCGTAATGATCCTGAATATAACGAATTGGCAAAAAAATTCAGTTTTATGGTGAAAGATATTCATGAATTTTTGTATGATTTGCCTATAATTCCTCCTACTGGAGAATTGAATTATACCGTGACTTACCAAGATTCTTGTCATTTATCAAATGTTCAGAAGATTAAATCTCAACCTAGGGATATTCTGAACATGATTCCAGGGTTAAATTTTGTGGAATTACCTAATTCTTCGATTTGTTGCGGCGCTGGAGGTACATATTTTGTTACACAACCTCAAATGTCTAATTCTGTTTTAGACGACAAAATGTCATCGGTTAAAATTACTAATGCTGATATTTTAGCTACCGCGAATCCTGGTTGTTTGATCCAACTTCAGGCAGGGGCATCTAAATATCAGCCTGATCTGCAGGTAGTATATGTTGTTGACTTGTTAGCAAAATCTTATAAAAAACAAAAGAGTAAAAAAACTCATTAATTTTGGAGGTATGTATGGATTTAGGATTAAAGAATAAAGTTGCATTAATTACAGGAGGAAGTGAAGGTATCGGTCTTGCGGCGGCTCAATGCCTTGCCTTTGAGGGTGTTAGAGTGATTATTTGCGGCCGTAGTAATGATAAATTGCAAGTTGCTCTTAAGCAAATAAATATTAATACAGGAATAGAAGCTGAAGGTATTGTTTGTGATATTACAGATTCAAATAATATTGATGAGATGTTTGGACGAATTAAGTCTGTTTATGGGCGATTGGATATATTGGTTAATAATGCAGGGACTTCTTCTGCAAACATTTTTGAAGATGCGACTGAAGAAGTATGGAAATATGATATTGATTTAAAGGTATTTGGAGCAATTAGGTGCTCTAGGCTCGCAATTCCAATGATGAAGTCTCAGGGTGAAGGTAGAATCGTCAATGTGACTGCACTTGGCGGTAAGACACCTGGTGCAGGATCAGTTCCAACTTCAGTTAGTAGAGCAGCTGGTATTGCATTGACTAAAGCAATGTCAAAAGATTTTGCAAAATATAATATTTTAGTCAATACAGTTTGTATAGGGTTAGTTAAGGCCGGTCAGCATGAAACTCGTTGGAAGGCAAGTTTAAAGGATAACCCTGATAAGTCTTTGGAACAGTGGTACTCTGAAATGGGTGCTAATGTCCCTATAGGGAGAGTTGGAGAGCCAGAGGAAGCAGGGAATATTATTACTTTTTTGGTTTCTGGTGCGGCGAGTTATATTACAGGGACTTCAATAAATATTGATGGTGGGACATCTAGTGTTTTATAATTTTTTAATATTTGAAAATTTAAGCTAATACTTATCTATTTGACCTCGGTGTCTGAGAGCTTGATCAATTAATACCAAGGCCATCATTGATTCTACTATAGGAACTGCACGTGGTAGAACACATGGGTCGTGCCGTCCCCTACCCTTTAATATGGTTTCATTTCCATTTACGTCAACCGTGTCTTGATTTTTCATTATTGTAGCAGTTGGTTTGAAAGCAGCTCTAATTAAAACATTTTCTCCATTGCTAATCCCTCCTTGAATACCGCCAGAAAAGTTTGTACGGGTTCTGATTCTTCCTTGCTCATTATAAAATGGATCATTGTGGGAGGATCCAGTCATATTGATACCTTCAAACCCTGATCCAACTTCAAATCCTTTACACGCAGGAATTGATAGGATTGCATGAGCCAATTCGGCATCCAATTTTCCAAATACGGGTTCACCTAATCCTGCTGGAACATTTCTAGCAACGCATTCTATGATCCCACCCAAAGAATCTCCATCTTTTCTAGCTTCTTTGATTTTGTCTTCCATAATTATTGCCATATCTTGATCGGGGCACCTAACAATGTTAGATTCAACATCCGTCATTGTTACAGTTTCTGGGTCAATTTTTGCGGAAATAGAAGATATTTGTTTTACGTATCCGATAATTTCAATATTCTCTTTTGTTGATAGCCATTTTTTGGCTATTGCGCCAGCAGCAACTCTGCCGATTGTTTCTCTTGCGCTTGCTCGTCCTCCACCTTTCCAATTGCGTATACCATATTTGGCTTGATAGGTATAATCAGCATGAGAAGGTCTAAAAGATTCACGCATATGTTCGTAGTCTTTGGATTTTGCGTCAGAGTTCCACACGATGATTTGTATAGGAGTTCCAAGTGATTGACCTTCAAAAACCCCAGATAATATCTCTGCAGAGTCGCTTTCTTTTCTTTGAGTGGTAATATCGCTCTGCCCTGGTTTGCGGCGATCTAGCTCTTTTTGAATGTCAGATTCATTTATTGGTAACATTGGGGGGCAACCATCAATCATTACTCCTATTGCATTTCCATGAGATTCTCCCCAAGTGCTGACTCGAAAATTTGATCCGAATGTATTACTCATGACGCCTCACACTATTCTTTAGGAATACGGTATTTTTATGATAGCATTGTAGAAACTAAACTTTTTCGGGTCCGAGTTGAACACTTGTGAGCGCCTGACGTATTACGTTTGAGTGCTCTCACAGCTCGGGCCCCTTTTTTTCATTTTATCACCTATCATAGAAAACAATAGACTTTTTTCATACGGGTAATGTTTTTCTTGTTTGCAAGCTAATTGGGCTGCGTGTATATTTCAAGTAATTCTCAATTATGTCTTCAAGTGTTTTATATGAAATTTTTCTAATTCTAAATTCTGAGTAGTTATGAAGGATCAATCAAATTCCGATTCACAAACTTTAGAATCAAGCTCTAGGAGTATTAAGGGCACATTTGCTTCTTTGCGGAATCGAGATTTTCTCTATTTGTGGTTAAGTCTTTTAACTATGTTTGCATCCTTGCATATGCAAATGATTGCTAGAGGTTATCTAGCTTATGAGATGACCTCTTCTCCATCAATTTTGGGGTTTGTTAATGCAGGATTTGCGCTACCTATGTTGGTTTTTTCATTATTTGGTGGTGCTGTAGCAGACAGATTTAACAGGAAGACAGTTATTTTAATTGGTCAAGCCGTAGTGGTGGTAACTCCTTTAAGCATTACATTTTTGATTTATTTCGAATTGATTCAGTGGTATCACTTAATGATTGGTTCCATTTTTCAGGGGACTGGTTTTACGATTATGATGCCTGCTCGTCAAGCTATAATTCCTCAGATAGTTGGTAAAGCAAATATTACTAATGCTATGGCCCTCACTGCTTCAGCTATGAGTATTACTACATTAATGGCTCCCACTGCAGCAGGAAATTTATGGGCATTTATCGATAGGATAGGAGGTATTAATTTCTTTATATTTCAATCTGAGTTGGATTTTGGGCCTGCTGCGAGTGTTTATGTAGTCATTTCGTTCTTCGCAATTGCAGCATTTTTCATTACTACAAAAATGAGTCGTCCGCCTTCTGTGAGTGAAGTAACTACAGATGGAAATGAAAAACCTCAGGAAGGATTATTAACAGATATTGTTGATGGCTTGCAATATATTCGAAAAAATCGATTGGTCATGATTCTTTTGATAATGGGTTTAACCACAACTCTTTTAGCCATGCCATATAGGTTTTTACTTCCTGTATTTGTTGTAGATGTCTATAATCGTGGATCTGATGCATATGGCTGGCTGGTAACACTTGGCGGTGTTGGCACTATGGTCGGTTCATTATTTATTTCTTGGTTAGGCGCATGGAAAAGAGGTCTCTTGTTGATTCTAGGTAGTTTAATTAGTGCAATTGGCTTGGTAATGCTCGCGGTATTTCCTTTTTATCTCGCTGCTTTGGGGATAATGGTTTTCTTGGGTTTGGGTGATGCAGGTAGGCGTACATTGAATCAAGCACTGATTATGAGCTCTGTTGATGAGCGCTATCAAGCGAGGGTAATGAGTGTATTTATGTTAAATTTTGGACTTATGCCTCTTGGTGTTTTACCCGCTAGTATCGCTATGGAATATTGGGGAAGTCAAGAAGTAATTTTTGTTTTGGGTATATTATTATTAGCGGTCACTGCAATAATATTTTTCACCCAAAAACATTTAATAGGAATCGATTAAGTATTTTTACTGTTTTCTAAAATACCTACCAATAAATAGGCTCTCTTTTGATCAGAGTGTACAGGATGGGGCCACTTTTCAACTCGGAAACCTGCCTTATTCAATAGATTTGTCCAAGTTTGAAGTGTGAAGAGTCCAAAAATATGCAAATCTTGTTCAATACGTAAATTTTTACCATCTTTCATGAGATAAAAGAAAACTCCTTCAATTGTAGAATCTGAAGGGTCAGGGTCGTGAAGATATTCGATAAATGTTAGTTCTATGTTCGAATTTTTTCTTACATTGTGGGAAACTTCGGGGCCATTAAATGTTTCAATATACCAATCAGGTGCAACTAATAGGACACCGTCTTTTTCAAGATGTGCTTTCGCCGTATTGAATGTGGCTAATAAGTCTTCTTCGGAAGTCATATATGAAATAGAATCGTGGATAATTACTGCTTTGAATTTTCGATTCAATCGAATGTTTCTCATGTCTCCTACGTGATGGGTGACATTGGGGTTTAGTGCACGGGATACAGCCAACATTTTTTCAGATATGTCCACAGCAGTTGCCTGAAAATCACCTGTTAAATGGGAGAGATTGTTTCCACCTCCAACTCCAAGTTCAAGGAATTCATGTTTCCCTGGACCTAATTTTGCATGTAACGCATCTCTCCAATATGCTGCTTCGATTTTGTAATCTTCAGGAGCACTAACTAAAGGCCATAGATCAGCAAATTCATCATATAGCCTATTTTTTTTAATAGAGTTCATCAGATGTCACCTGCTATCGATAAAATTATTCTTCCACATTATTACATTATATGTAAGGAAGTAACTAATGAAAATAGAAATGGATTTCCAAAATGTTTTGGAGTCTTCTCATGTGTTACAATTTTATCCTAGCCAATATGGCGGTGTTATTGTATGAGGAGAGTAAATGAAACCAATTACAGAAATTGCTGAAAATTTAGGATTAGATCCTAAGGAGATTATTCCCTATGGGCATTATAAAGCCAAAATTCCTCTTAGCGCTAGGAAAGATGGAGGAAAACGAGGGAAGTTAGTTGTCGTAACTGGTATTACTCCAACCCCAGCAGGAGAGGGTAAAACTACTACTACTGTTGGACTAGCTCAAGGTTTTGGGAAATTAAACAAGAATGTTTTAGCGACTTTAAGAGAACCTTCTTTAGGACCTATTTTTGGTGTAAAAGGAGGAGGTACAGGTGGAGGAGTATCTCTGGTTGAACCTCAAGATGAGGTAAATATACATTTTACAGGGGACGCTCATGCTGTCGGTTCTGCACATAATTTATTGGCTGCATTAACTGACAACGTGGCTGAAAGAAATCAAATAGCTGGCTTCATTCCAAGTGGAATTACTTGGAGACGTGTAACAGATATGGAACATAGATCTCTCCGGACGATTATATCTGGAATAGGAGGTAGTCTAAATGGTCCTGTCAGAGAGACGGGTTTTGATATTGTTACTGCTTCCGAGATTATGGCTATTCTTGCTTTAGCTTCAGATCTAGAAAATCTTCGAGATAGATTAAGCAAGATTGTTGTAGGATTTACTATTGATGGATCACCAGTAACGGCTTCTGATGTAGGTGCAGTTGGTTCAATGATGTCATTATTAAGACATGCAATTCAACCAAATTTAGTTCAGACGACTGAAGGACAACCTGTAATTGTTCATTCGGGTCCATTTGGGAATATTGCTCATGGATGCAGTTCTGTAATAGGTGATTCAATAGGTATTGGCTATGCTGATTATGTTTTGACCGAAGCAGGATTTGGAGCAGATTTAGGATTTGAAAAATTCATGCATATTAAGGCTAGGTTTAATGGTCTTGAACCAAATGCTGCTGTAATTGTGGCGTCTGCAAGGGCTTTAAAATCTCATGGAGGCGTATTACGCAAAGAATTACACAAACCTAATTTAGAAGCTTTAGAAAAAGGTATTTCCAATTTAACTCATTTGATTGGGATGATCAAAAGCTTTAATCTTCCCGTTGTAGTTGCAATCAATAGATTTCCAGATGATACATCTGAAGAAATTGCTGTAATCAAATCTCACAGTGAAAATGTTGGTGCATTTGCTGCGGTAGAAAGTTTGGCATTTACTGAAGGAGGGTCAGGGACTGTGGATTTGGCAGCAGCTGTGATTGCAGCTTGCGAGGGTGATTCACCAAACATTTCATATATGTATGAAGAAAATTCGACTCCTCAAGAGAAAGTAAGTGCTTTGGCTAAAGGTGTATATAATGCAAGCGATGTTTCTTGGCCATTAAGTGCTAGAAGAAAGATACGACGTTATACTGAATTAGGTTGGGGAGATTTGCCGATTTGTATGGCTAAGACACAGTTGTCAATTTCACACAATAGTAGGCTAAAAGGTCGTCCTTCGGATTACACTTTTGAAATTTCAGATGTCAGAATTTCCCCCGGAGCAGGTTTTATATATCCTATTGCTGGAAGTGTAGTTACTATGCCAGGTTTACCTTCAAGTCCACGCAGTCTTGATGTTGATTCAATTGGAAATGTGATTGGGTTATAAATTTAGATAAGTTCTTTTATTAGACAAGGAATTTTGAGTATATAACATTAGTTTTCTTAGGTGCTTTCATGGGAGAGTTTTTAAATTTAGTTTCACCAGAGCAGGCTCTTAAGGAAGTGTTTAACCAATTAGATAGTAGGCTTGGTACTGAATTGGTCGAAATTACTGACTCTCTTAATCGAGTTGTCGCTAAAGATGTTCAATCTTTAGAAAATTTGCCTTCATTTGTTCGGTCAACAATGGATGGATATTCCGTTAGGGCATCGGATACTTTCGGAGCATCGGAATCTTTGCCAGCATTATTGAATGTTATTGGAGAGATCTCAATGGGAGAATCCACTAAAATTCAAATAGGTATTGGAGAGGCTGTGAAAGCATATACAGGAGGGATGTTAGCCGAATGTGCTGATGCTGTGGTAATGGTTGAGCGCACCAATGTGGTAGATAATCAATTGATCGAAGTTACTAGACCTGTAGCCGCTGGAGAAAATGTTTTGCAAGTTGGGGAAGACATTCGGTCAGAAGAAGTAATTTTGCAAGGCGGTCAAAAAATTCGACCTCAGGATATAGGTGGTTTAGCAGCATTAGGTATTACTCATATTGAAGTAATTAGAAAACCAAAAGTAGCGATAGTATCAACCGGGGATGAATTGGTTGAATTAGGATTTGAATTGCCTATAGGTAAAATTAGAGATATTAATACATACACTATTTCATCAATGATAATTGAGTCAGGTGGAATTCCTATTTCTTACGGTCCACTTGGTGATAACTTTGAGGAACAATTGCAAGTAGCTCAAAGTGCAGTTCAGAGTTGTGATTTGGTGATTTTTTCTGCCGGAAGTTCAACAAGCAGTCGTGATATGACTGCTAGAGTTTTTAGTTCTTTGGGAGATCCTGGAGTTTTAGTACATGGGATTTCTATTAAGCCCGGCAAGCCCGCGATAATTGCGCTGGCTGATGGTAAACCTGCATTTGGGTTGCCAGGGAATCCCGTTTCAGCAATGGTTGTGTTTGATTTATTAGTTAAGCCAGTAATAAAGAAATCATTAGGTTTAGGAGAAGATCTTTTTTCAACTGTGAATGCACGAATTACTCAAAACATTCCTTCTGTTTCAGGTAGGGAAGATTTTATTCCAGTCAAATTGTATTCTGAAAATCAAAAGTTTTATGCTACACCAGTTTTCGGCAAATCAAATCTAATTTTCACATTGATTAGGGCAAATGGAATTATAAAAATACCTTTGGATTCTTCAGGGATTTATCAGGGCATGGAGGTTTTGGTAAAGAGTTTTTGAATGTCTAATAGTAATCATAACAGACGATATTTTTTAAACGACGTTCCTCTTCAAGAGGCTCTAAAAAGTTTTGAATTGGCTTTAGGTGAATCTAATCTTTTGGGATTAATGAAATCTGAATTAATTAAAATAGATGATAGTTGTGGGATGGTTACATCTGAGCCAGTTTGGGCAAATGTTTCTTCTCCTCATTATGATTCAGCTGCGATGGATGGGATATCAGTAAGGGCAAAAGATACAATCGGGGCTACTGAAACTTCTCCGAAAAAATTATTTATTGGTTCCGATGCTGAGTGGATTGATACTGGGGATCCGTTGCCTGATGGATTTGATGCAGTGGTAATGATTGAAGTTGTAAATCGATTAAGTGATAATTGTGTGGAAATTCGCAGTCCAGTTCATCCTTATTCAAATATCAGACCTATAGGCGAAGATGTGATTTCTGGAGAGTTATTATTACCTGAAAATCATGTTTTACGTCCTATTGACCTTGGAGCTTGTGCGGCATCTGGCGTTACAGAGATTCTAGTTAGAAGTCCTGTTAAAGTAGCAATTATTCCTACAGGTACCGAATTAGTTCCAATCGGCAGTGACACTAATCCTGGAGACATTATTGAGTACAATAGCTTGGTAATTTCTGAATTGATTAAGGAATGGGGAGGTAATCCTACACGCTTTAATCCAGTAGCTGATGATTATGAATTGATAAAACAAAAAATTCTGGAAGCTTCTGATAACTATGATCTAATTTTAGTAAATGCTGGTTCATCTGCAGGGTCGGAAGACTACACTGCAGAGATAGTTGAGTCGTTGGGTGATTTGATTGTCCATGGAGTTGCGTTGCGTCCAGGTCATCCTGTTGTATTGGGAATTGTTTCAGAAACGCCTTTGATAGGAATCCCTGGATATCCTGTATCTGCAGTTGTGACATCTGAACTTTTCGTAAAACCATTAATAGAATCTAAATTAGGGATTGAGACTTCTGAAAGGGAAAGAGTAGACGCAAAAATAACTACTAAAGTTAATTCTCCTATGGGTGAAGATGAATTTTTGAGAGTGCGGCTTGGCCTTGTGGGAAATTCAATGCTGGCCATGCCTATTCAAAGAGGTGCTGGAGTTATTACGTCTTTAGTTGAAGCGGATGGATTTGTAAAAATACCGAGTTTCTCTGAGGGCGTTGATCAAGGACAAAAAGTTCAAGTTGAGTTGTTGAAAAGAATTAATGTTATTAATCGAACAATAGTGTGTACTGGGAGTCATGATTTGACTCTAGATTTGTTAGCTAGTCGATTAAGTTCGTTGAGTCCAGCAAGATTTTTAGCTTCTTCAAATGTTGGAAGTTTAGGAGGTTTGTTGGCATTAAATAGAGGCCAATCCCATTTTGCAGGTACTCATTTGTTAGATGAATCTTCTGGCGAATATAATCTTCCATATGTTAAAAAATATGTTAAAAATCGTAGTTTAGTAATTGTAAATTTTCTAAATAGGGTTCAGGGATTAATTGTCCCGTATGGAAATCCTGAAAACTTACATTCAATAGAGGATTTAAGTCAAAGAGGAATAGTTTTTGTGAATCGTCAAAAAGGATCTGGTACTAGAGCACTTTTGGATTATCAACTCAAATTGTCCGGCATTGATTCTAAATCGATTTTAGGATATGAAACTGAAGAATATACACATTTAGCTGTTGCTGCTTCGGTTTTTTCAAATAAATCCAACACAGGATTGGGGATTCAATCTGCAGCAGTGGCAATGGGATTGGATTTTATTCCTTTGTTTACAGAGCAATATGATCTTGTTATTCCAGAGGAGTTTTATGATGGAGAGATATTTAAACCTGTTTTAGAAGTAATTAATAACCAGAAATTTAAGGAAGATGTTGAAGACCTTGGCGGATATGATACATCGATGATGGGGCATGAAGTTATAAGGATAAAAACATAAGATGATTTTGGTTGGAAGTCATGCGAGATAATAATATTACTGGTGTTGTACTAGCAGGAGGAATGAGTCGTAGATTAGGAAGGAATAAGGCTCTAGAAATTTTCAATGGCCAGCCTATGATTACAGGTATCGTTGAGAAAATTCGGAAAATCACATCCAATATTGTTGTTGTAGTGAACGATGTTGAACGCGCAGGACTTTTACCAATTTCTGAAGACGTTAATATAGTGACAGATGTTTTTCCTGATAAAGGATCATTGGGGGGGATATATACTGGATTGACTTACGCATCCACTGAATGGATTATGGTGGTCGCGTGTGATATGCCATTTATAAACTTGGAATTGATGGAGCATATGATTTCGAAAATTCTTAATTATGATGTTGTGATTCCTGTGAGAGATGGAAGGCCAGAAACAATGCATGCTTTATATTCAAAGAAATGTGTTGAAACTATTGAGACAAATATCTCAATGGATGACTTAAAAATCACAAATTTTTTTCAGAATGTAAGAGTTCGATTTGTAGAAGATGATGAATTAAAAGAATTTGACTCCACAGGGATTAGTTTTTTTAATGTTAATACAGAATCGGAACTTGAAGAAGCAAGGCAAGTGTTAAAACAAAAATCCATTGAACGGACATCTGAGATAGAAAAGGATCAAGTAAAAATTTCAGTAGAAACTTTTGGAATGGCAAGAAAAATTGCTGGAACATCTGGATTTGATTTACATGTAAAGAAATTTATTTCGTTGGAGGAGTTTTGTACAGTAATTGCAAATATGTGTCCAACTTTGTTACAAGGAGTTATTCGGAAAGATTATTTGGGATTGGAAGAAAGCTATGTGTTTAATTTGAATGGGGAATCCTTTTTAAATTCTGAGAACTTAAATTTCCATGATGGAGACAATATATTGTTGTTTTCTAGTCAAGCTGGAGGTTAATGTGTTTGGATATCATGGGAAGTTAATGGTAGTTGATTTGAATACAGAGAGTTGGTATTTGGATGACATTCAAGAAGATGTTTTCTCTAGATTTTTAGGGGGTGTTGGTCTTGGAGCTTATTTGTTATATAGATATTCAAAGCCTAATACTGATCCTTTAGATCCTGCTAATCCTTTAATTTTCGCATGTAGTCCTTTGGTAGGAAGCAGATTGACAACTTCAAGTAAATTTGCGGTAGTTACAAAATCTCCACTTACTAATTTAATAGGTGATTCTTTATCTTCAAGCTTCTTGGCAACTGCACTGAAAGGTAGTGGCTGTGATGCTCTTATAATTAATGGAAAAGCTACAAGCACTAAAGTTTTAAAAATTTCACAAGATGGTGTTGAATTTCTTCCCGGATCTAATTTGAAAGGTATTTCTACTTTAGAAACTGAAAAGAGACTAAAAGAAAAGTTTGGAAGATTTTTTCGAATTGCTTGTATTGGCCCCGCTGGTGAAAATTTGGTGAAATTTGCCAGTATAACCAATGATGGAGGTAGACAAGCTGCCCGCACCGGTCCTGGAGCAGTGATGGGTTCAAAAAACTTGAAGGCTATTGCAGTCAGGGGGAACCACCCAATTCCCGTTTTTGATCAGAATTCATTGGAAAACATAGGACAGAATCTTACAAAAAAAAGTTTAGGTCCAGCAACCGAAAAATATCGCACTTTGGGTACAATTGCTAATGTTTCGGTTTTTAATAGATTGGGTGTTTTACCCACTCTAAATTTCCAACAATCTACCTTTGAACAAGCAGATGAAATTAGTGGAGAATCCATTTCTGATTCTCATTTAATTTCCAATGCACATTGTGCAAATTGTACTATCGGTTGTGAAAGGATTTTAACAACGAATGACTCTAAAGAAGTAACTAAAAGCCGAATGGAATATGAGAGTTTATTTGCATTGGGTCCTCTATTGGGTATTTCGGATCCCAATATAATTATTCGAGCAGCTTCTTTTTGTGATTTGGTAGGAATGGATTCTATTAGTGCTGGGGTCTCCATTGCTTGGGCAGTTGAAACTTTTGAAAAAGGATTAATTTCACTAGATGAAACTGATGGAATCACACTGAAATTTAATGATGAAAAGACGTTAATGTTTCTTTTGGAGTTGATTAGTAAACGTCAAGGTATTGGAAATCTATTAGCAGAAGGTACAAGAATAGCTTCCCAGAAAATTGGTAAAGGTTCTGAGCAGTGGGCTATGCATGTCAAGGGGTTAGAAATGCCGGGTTACGAGCCTAGGAATTTGAAGACAATGGCTCTTGCGTTGACTGTGAGTACTAGAGGAGCATGCCATAATCGTGCATCAGCATATGAGGCAGATTTTTCAGCAAATGTGGATAGGACCACTTCGGGACCTGATAGAGGAATGATTGTGAAGGAAAGTGAAGATTTTTCTGCAGTAATTGATTCTTTGATTTGGTGCAAATTTTTACGTAAGGCATTTGATGACTTTTATGAAGAGTCATCAGAAATTTTTTATAGAGTTACTGGAATTAAAATGACTGCTAATGAATTGAAGAGGTCTGGTGAAAGAATAAACAACATTAGGAAGATGTTTAATATCAGAGAGGGATGGACTAGGTCTGACGATGCTCTGCCATCTAGAGTGACCTCAGAAGTATTACCTACAGGAGTTTCTAAAGGCGTCGGCTTGTCAGTTTCTGAATTGAATCAAATGATTGACTCTTATTATTATGCAAGAGGATGGTCGAAAGATGGGAATATACCATCAAAAAAGATTGATGAGTTAGGTCTTTCAGATATAATGTAATCAGTAATAGATTGGTTATCTTCAGCTGAAATTATCCAAAAATATTTCAGTCGATTTAATTTATTTGTATTTATTATAGACTGGGAGTTTTAAATTGGTTATTGATCAGAGTTCTCTTAGGAAAAACCTAATAGAGCGTTTTCCGAGGGTACGATCAAATTTATTACCAGCTTTACATTATATTCATTCTGAGTTTGGAAATTTGCCAGATTGGGCAATGGAAGTTACCGGATGGCATCTTGGGATTCCTGTCAGTGAGGTATTTGGTGCTGCAACCAGTTATTCTGAATTAAGGATTGAACCACTTCCACAAACATTGTTACGGATTTGTAATGGCTTGGGATGTGATTCGATAGAATCCAAGAAACTTAAAGAAACTATTCAAATAAAATTTAGTGATAACCCAGATATAGAAATAGATATGATTCCGTGCGCGTTTCTGTGTGCATTAGCACCAGCGGTTGAGGTAAATGGGAAGTGGATTGGAAGGGCAAATATCGAGAAAATTTCTGCCGAACTTATTGCTGAAGGGTAAATAATCTTTGTGAATATTCAAGATAATTTCAATTCTTTAAAAGAGAACTTTGCCAACTCCTATAATACTGAGGGAGCAAATATACGAAAAATTTTGGTTCAAGTAGGACATTGTTCCAAATCAGTAGGAGCCGAAGAAATTTTTCAGTATTTTGATGAACATGCTAATGAATTTGATCTTGTATTGATGGCTGGATGCGATGGCGCTTGTTTTAATGCGCCTCAGGTAAATGTAATTGAACCGAATGGATCTATTAGGAAATTTGGATTGGTAGATTTGGAAAATGCTGCCTCAATTTTGGATGGGAATTATCCCTTGGAATCTGATATAGAAACATATTTTTCAAATCAACAAAGGATTGCATTGAGTGATTGTGGTAATGTTCCTTGGGATGATTTGGAAGGATACATCAATATTGGAGGGTTTAAGGCATTGCTTGATGTCCTACAATCTGAACCAACAGAGGTCATTGAAAAAGTTTTGGATTCAGGCCTTAGAGGTAGAGGTGGCGCTTATTTTCCTGCTGGATTGAAATGGAAAGCTGTCAGTGATTTGGATGAATCCAATAGATACCTAGTAGTTAATTGTGAAGAAGGTGAGCCGGGCGTTTTTAAAGACAGGCATTTGATGGAAGGACTTCCATTTAGAATTATTGAAGGAGCGTTGATAGCTGCTTACTGTTCAAAAGCAAGCGAAATTTTCATATATGTTAATGCAGAAGCACATCTTTCAAGTTCCAGGATAGAAGATGCTGTAAAAAAATGTTATGAGGTTGGACTCTGTGGACAAGACGTTCTTGGTTCTGGCTATGGGTTGGATGTATTTATATTGCATGGGGCTGGTGGATATGTTTGTGGTGAAGAAACCACATTGTTGAATACTATGGAAGGATTTCGAAGAGAGCCTAGAGTACGTCCCCCCTTCCCTACTGAAGCTGGTTATCTTAATCAACCTACAGTTATCAATAATGCAGAGACTTTAGCGAACATACCATACATTATTTCTGAAGGATCAGAGCATTTTAAAACTATTGGTTTAAATGAATCTCCTGGTTGTAAAATTATTAGTCTTAGTGGATCAGTTGATCGCCCAGGTGTAGTTGAAGTTCCTATGGGAACATCTGTCCGCCATATTGTTGAACAAATTGGTAATGTGCCGAAAAATACTAAGGTTGGTGCTGTGGCAGTTGGAGGACCATCCAGCGGTATTATGCCTGAAAATTTAATTGATACCATTATCAAACCAGGATTTATTTTACAACCAGGTGTAATTTTAGGTGCTGGAGGAGTGATAGTCATTCCTGAAGGCAAAAATATTTTAAATGCTGTTAAATTATTGACAGAGTATAATGCGACTGAATCATGTGGAAAATGTACTCCCTGTAGAGAAGGTAATCCAAGAATGCTTCAACTATTATCTAAATTGAATCCAGAACAATTTTCCTCTACCGAATTAGATGAAATTAATAATCTAGCTACGACAATTAATGCATCATCACTATGTGGGCTTGGCCAAGCGTCAGGCAACCCTATACTTAGTCTGGGACATCATTTTGTCAATGATGATTCGCAAGCTCAATTGGATTAAAAAGCAGCTAAATTTTGAGGTTTTTTGAATGACTATTTCAATTTCAGTTAATGGCTCCAGGATTAAAATCCCTGATGGTTCTTCTGTACTCGATGCTATCAATGCATCTGGAACCTATATACCTCAACTTTGTAAAGATCCAGATATGAAACAAATAGGGGCATGCAGGACATGTTTGGTAAATGTAGAAGGAGTCAACGGATTTCCTGCTTCCTGTTCTTTACCTGCTTTAGAAGGAATGGAAGTGAATACTTCAACTGATGAAGTGGTCAATTTAAGAAAGTCTGTTTTGGATTTAACTTTGGGTATGATTCCAAACAATGAATCAAAAAATAATCATGATCTAAAAGAATTGCGGATAGCAGCTGAAAAGCATGGACTAAAAAATAGCTCGTGGGAACAGAGGGACCGAGAGTCTACAGATTCAAGCAATCCTGTTTTTGAAATAGCAATGGATAGTTGTATTTTGTGTCAGAGATGTGTACAGGCTTGTCAGGATGGGCATCAATTTATTGGCGCAATTGAGATGTTAGGTTCAGGAACCACTGGTCGGATTGGGACATTCATGGATAGGCCTTTGGTCGATTCAGTTTGTACTACATGTGGGCAGTGTTTGTCTGTATGCCCCACTGGAGCAATAAGTATGAAGGAATCCACATCAGACTTATTGAAAACGACAAAGTCTACTTGCCCATATTGTGGAGTTGGATGTGGTATTCAAACTCAGGTAGATGAACGTGATCATATTGTTTCCGTTTTAGATGACCCTGAAAATCAATCTAGTTTGGGTATGTTATGCGTTAAAGGTCGTTTTGGGTTGGGGTTTGTAAATCATAATGATAGATTAACAACTCCATTGATACGAGAAAATGGTGACTTGAAACCTGCAACCTGGGATAAAGCAATTGATTATGTTGCACGAAGGTTGTCCAAACTTCGTGGTGATTCATTTGCGACTCTTTGTTCTGCCAAAGCTACAAATGAAGACGGTTATGCGCAGCAAAAATTTTCTCGGTTGGTAATGAATAGTAACCATATTGACCATTGTACTAGATTATGCCATTCCCCTTCTGTTGAAGCTATGTTGACTTCATTGGGTAGTGGAGCAACAAGCAATTCATACCAAGATTATGAGGAAGCTGGTTGCTTAGTTATTATTGGTTCAGATGCAAATTCAAATCACCCTGTTGCAGCTGCTAGGATGAGAAGAGCAATTCTTGAGAAGGGTGCGAAATTGATAATTATCAATCCCCGTAGAATTGAAATGTGTGATTTTGCTGACCTGTGGCTACGTCCTAGACCGGGCACGGATGTAGCATTGCTGAATGCTATGGCGAAAGTAATCATTGATAATAATTTAGCTGATCAAGAGTTTATTGAATCCAGAACAGAAGGCTTTGATGATTGGTTGGAGATTATAAAAAAATATGATTTGGATTATGCAGAATCAGTTACTGGAGTTCCTGCGAAAGATATTAAAGAGGCGGCCGAAATTTATGCATTACCACCATTTAGTGGATCTTGTTTAATTTGGGGGATGGGAATTACACAACATACTAATGGGACTGCTAATGCACATAGTCTTCTGAATTTAGCTTTTGCTACTGGGCAGCTTGGAAAACCGGGCTCTGGAATATCTCCACTAAGGGGTCAAAATAATGTTCAGGGTTGTGGGGATGCAGGATGTTTACCTAATGCATTTCCAGGATACCAGACTATCTCAAGTGAATCTGTTACAAAGTTTTCTAAAGCATGGGGAGGGAAATTTTTGCCAGACCAGGTGGGACTGGTTGTTACTGATATGATTCCAGCAATTGAAGAAGGTAGAATTAAGGCGATGTATGTGACTGGAGAGAATCCATTACTTAGTGAACCCGATTTGTCGCATGCTGAAGAAGCATTTAAAAAATTAGAATTCTTGGTTGTACAAGATATTTTTCTTCATGAAACGGCAGAGATTGCTGATGTTGTTCTCCCCGCGGCCTCATTTGCTGAAAAGGATGGTACCTTTACGAATAGCGAACGTAGAGTCCAAAGAGTTAGAAAAGCTGTGGAGCCAATTGGTGAAAGTAAACCTGATTGGCAGATAATTTGTGATGTTGCAAGTAGGATAAGTTCTATTTTGGGATTAGGCGTGGAATCAGAATTCGGTTTTTCATCTGCTAATGAAATTTGGGAAGAGATGTCGGATTTAACTCCTCTTATATCAGGAATTAGTTACAAGCGACTTGATGAAGAAGGTGGAATTCAATGGCCTTGCCCAGATGAAAATCATCCAGGAACTAGATATTTGTATTCTGAAGATTTCCCAAGAGGTCCTAGGGCAAAATTTGTTCCATTTGAACAAGGTCCTCAAGCAGAAGAGATGCCTTCTAAGAAGTTCCCTCTGATTTTAAATACAGGTAGAATTTTATATCATTGGCACGGAGGAACCATTACTAGAAGATCTGACAATTTAACAGCTAGATCTCCTGAATTACAAGTTGCAATGAGTGAACTTGATGGGAAAAGATATCAGATTTCAGATGGTCAATGGATAAGAGTTTCATCCAAGAGAGGTGTACTGGAAGGTAGGGCATTTTATACGGATAAAATGCGTAAAGGTGAAATATTTGTACCTTTTGTTAGACTTGAAAAACATGCTGCAAACTTTTTAACGAATGCCGCATTCGATCCAAATTCTAGGATACCTGAATATAAAGTATGTGCTGTAAGAATTGAAGGAATAAATCCAGAAGATTCTGAGTAAAAAATTTTAAATCTTTAAGGACTATTTTATGTCGACTGGACAACCATTAAGTAGAATGCCAAAACCTAGTGCAGAGCAATACAAAAATGTAAGAAAATTGCTGCTGGCTCCATTATTTGTTTTTCCTATTTCTGATTCAGATGAGGTTGAACCCTTGTTGGAAAAATATTGGTCTGAAATTAGAGATCAAGTGCAAAACTTAGAAAGATCTCTTGGTTCAGTGACGGAGGTTTTTCACGAGAATGTATTTTTGACTGGTGATGATGGGCTTAATATGGTTGAACGTATAAATCCTAAAGGGCATTCTTTTGTTCAGACTTTGATTCGTTCCACTGCTAATTTGGTTGCATTTGAAGATCAAGAAACAATAATGGAATTGAGTGATTGGCAACGATGTTTGTCGATAGGGATAATGAGCGAGAAAGTTCGAAAAATTGTTTTGGACGGTTATACACAAATTTCTTCTCAACGTTCTGAATTGCTTACAAAAAAAATTAATGAATCTATACCCGAGGGTGGTTGTGCAATTATCTTCACTTTGGAAGAATCAAAGATTCAATTTCCTGAAGATATTCAAGTATTTTATATTTCTCCTCCCTCACTGAATGAAATTAAAAATTGGATTGACGAAAAGGTGAAAAGTTTTCCCGATCTAAATTGAAGGTTTTTAAATGATAGAGAACAATAATAGGCTCCGAAGCGAAGATTGGTTTGATACCCCTGAATTATATGGGTGGCTGAGAAAAGCTGCATTTAAAGCTGAAGGCTTTTCTGAAGAATCATATGAAGGAAAGCCAGTAATTGGAATATGTAATACTTGGAGTGAACTTACCCATTGTAATGCTCATCTGAGAGATTTGGCTGAGGCTGTAAAACGTGGTGTATGGCAAGCCGGTGGATTCCCAATGGAATTTCCTGTCTTGTCTCTGGGTGAATATAATATGCTTCCAACAACGATGCTTTATCGTAACTTAATGAGTATGGATGTTGAAGAATCAATCCGAGCAAACCCTTTAGATGGGGTAGTTTTACTTGGAGGTTGTGACAAAACCACTCCCGCATTGCTTATGGGGGCTGCTAGCGTTGACATTCCTTCGATTTTGGTAACCGGTGGACCACAATTAAAAGGTAATTGGCGTGGGGAAGAGTTGGGGTCATGTACTGATTGTCGGAGATATTCAGTTGAATTGCGTGCGGGGAATATTTCTGAAGATGATTGGGCGGATTTGCAGGGTTGTATTGTACGGAGTTCTGGACATTGTATGACTATGGGTACTGCTAGCACGATGGCGAGCGTGGGTGAGGCATTGGGAATTGCATTGCCAGGGAATGCAGCTATACCGGCAGTGGATTCACGTAGGTCGCAACTTTCTGAAATTGCAGGTAGAAGGATAGTCAGTATGGTAAAAGAAGATTTACGTCCTTCGAAATTACTTACTCCAAACGCTTTTGAAAATGCAATTAAAACTGTTCATGCAATTGGTGGTTCAACTAATGCAGTAATTCACCTCAATGCAATTGCTGGACGATGCGGTATTGATTTGCCGTTGAGGTTGTTCGATAAGCTTTCTAGGACAACTCCTTTCATTTTGAATTTAAAACCTTCTGGGCAATATTTAATGGAAGATTTTTATTATGCAGGAGGGTTACCTGCACTTCACAAGGAAATGTTGTCTTTATTAGATGGTGATCAAATGACGGTGACTGGCAAAACTATTAAAGAAAATGTTGCTAATGCAGTTAATTACAATACCGATGTAATTCGGACTCTTGAAAACCCTATTTCTAATGAAGGAGGATTGGCAGCTTTATATGGTTCATTAGCACCTAGGGGGGCAATAATTAAACCAACAGCTGCTTCAGAGTCTTTATTAACTCATAAGGGAAGAGCTGTTGTTTTTAACAATCATCATGAAATGGATTCTGAGATTGATGATCCATCTTTGGATATTCATCCAGATGATATATTGGTGATGAGAAATTCTGGTCCGATTGGAGGTCCTGGGATGCCTGAATGGGGATTTTTACCACTGCCTAAAAAAATTCTTGCGATGGGTGTGCGAGATATGGTCCGTTTAAGTGACGCTAGGATGAGTGGAACGGCATTCGGTACAGTAATCGTTCATGTGACTCCAGAATCTGCATCAGGTGGGCCTTTAGGGGCAGTTAAAACAGGTGATGAAATCATCTTGGATGTACCAAATAGAAAATTGGATTTATGTGTTTCTGATAGAGAGATTCAAAGGAGACTTTCTGAGAATACTAATGTAAACAAATCCGAAACTCGCGGTTATAAATGGATGTATTCACAACATGTTTTACAGTCAGATGAAGGATGTGATTTTGATTTTTTGAGGCGTGAATAGATTGTATCTATTCATCACTAGTATCTTTTTGGCTTCATGAATTTTTTATAATGCTCTTTCCTCGAGCCATTGTTGAGTTACTTCAATTCCAAATCCTGGTGCATCTGAAGGTCTTACTTTTCCATTCTTTATTACGGAGGTTCCTGGTAATACAACCATTTCCTTTAGTGGGACGCCAGGAGGCGATACTCCTTCAGATCTTTCACCCCATGGAATAACAGGCATTGAATATGCTAGATGTTGTCCATAAGGATAGTTCATTCCTCCGTGTCCGATTACCGTTAATCCATGAGCTTCAGCGATATGACATATGCGTACACTAGCTGTAATACCCCCGACCCATTGAACATCGGGTTGTAGAATATCAACTAGTCCTCTTCCTGCAGCATCTGAAAAAGGATGAATATTGTACCAGTGTTCACCCGTTGCCAAAATTTGTCCAGGAATTCTTTGTCTGATTTTGGAGTAGCTATCCATATCCTCAGGAAGCATGTAATCTTCTAACCACTTGATTTTGAATGGTTTTAATCCTTCAGATAGACGCACTGCGTACTCAATATTGGAAGACATCCAAGAGTCAACAGCTAATTCAATATCAGGACCTATTTGTTCTCTAGTTTTTGCGACTATTTCTATATTTTTGTTTAGTCCTGATATTCCTTCATCTGGACCATGTCTTAGAAATACTTTTACAGCTTTAAACCCAAGTTCCAAGAACCAATCTATGTAATCACTAGTCTTGTATTTCAATAATGTATTTGATGCATAGCAAAAGATATCATTTTTGACGGGTCCTCCTAGAAGTTCATAAACAGGTTTTCCAATTAATTTCCCTTTAAGATCCCAGATTGCGTTGTCCACAGCACTAATTGCGTAGCTGGTAATTCCTGCAGTGCCATATGGAGAAGAAGCCCTTCGCATCATATCCCATAATTTTTCAGTAGCCATTGGGTTTTCGCCAATTAATAATTGTGAAAAGTGATCGTTAATTATTGAACAAACCGGCCCAGAATGTAATGTAATCCCTAATCCCCAAGTACCATCTTCGGCGGTTACCAAGCAAGCTACTCGGTCCCAGTTTGCCGTCCAAGATTTCGATTTTTTGTCGTAATTGTATTTATCCATTGGGCTGACAAAATTTCCACCATTTGGATCAAGGTCAACTCTAGGCTGAGTCATAGGGTTAGGAGTTAAATTGACCGGAATTGCTTTTACACTTTTGATTTTAATTTTATAATTCCTTCTACTTTTAGTTGGATTGAACTAAATGTTTTGGATTTGCACTTTAAGTGACCCTGATTTTTTGTTGTAGGCAGTATCAAAGGCTTCTTGAATTTTAGTTAAAGGGTATGTGTGAGTGACCATTTTCTCAAGACCTAAAGATTTATTTTCTAATAAGTCTATTGCAATTTCATAATCATGTTTGCCATCAATTATGCTGTAGCAATGAGAGAATATAATATCGAGTTCTTTACCCAATGGTATTTCCCAATCTAATGTAATAGGAGCTCGATATCCTCCAATAATTACCACGCGTCCTTGTTTTCTGGTTGTAGTAATCGCTTGGTTAATTGCGTCAGAATTCCAGCCACCGACTGTTTCAATGGTTATGTCTGCTCCTCTACCTTGAGTTGCTTCTAAAACAGCTTCATTTAAAGAATCAAAGTCATTTTCAAAAGCATAGTCTGCACCAAGATCGGTTGCCATTTTAGTTTGATGGGAGTGTCTAGAACTAGCAAACAATTTTCCAGCACCTAAGCCTTTAGCTGCAGCGATTGCAGTTAGTCCTATACTACCAGCACCAATTACTACTACTGTTTCCCCTCCTTTGAGTTTGCCTCTTCTTACAGCATGGACAGATACTGACAAAGGTTCAACTAAGGCACCTGCAGCCCAACTCATTGAATCGGGCAGTTCATAACACCCGATTGCTTGTGTTGTAAGAAATTCAGCAAAACCACCACCACCACGTGGGTTTCTGTGTGAACATTTAACATATTGTCCAGAACGGCAATACCAACATTCCATACATGCCCTACCCTGACCAATTCCCTCTACAGCTACTCTTTTACCGATTAAATCTTTGGATATTTCAGGAGATACGTCCACTATTGTTCCAGCTAATTCATGACCTGCAGGAAAAGTGTCTTTATTTGTTTGATCAGTTTTAATTTGTAGATCAGATCCACAAATCCCAACAGCCTGTAATTCTACAATAACTCCCCCAGCAGAAAGTTCGGGATTATCGATTTGAGTTAATTGCATTTTGCCCTTGCCATCAAATAGTGCAGCTAACATGTTTTACCTTTCTATAAGTCATGAAATTTTCTATTAGTTTCTTTTTGGAGAAATCTTTCCACCATTGGATTTAATGAAAGCTTTTGCTCCATCTCTGATGAAGGAATGGAACGAAGTATCAGTATATAGGTCACTGGCAGATTTTTTATTAGCTGCATGCACGCGTTCTACAATTTCAGAACTTACTGCTAATGAGTCAGGGTGATCGGGTTGGCCTGTTAAACCTAACGATTGCGCGAGGTCATTTGGGCCTCCTGTGTAGGCATCTATTCCAGGGACGCTTAGTATATCGTCAAGATTGTCGAATGCAGTTTTAGTTTCTAATTGGGCTATTACAAGAACTTCTTCGTTGAATCCAGACATGATTTCTATGCGAGTTCCATTTTCTTCTCCTAATAGATCATTGTCTCCATGGAATAATCCTCTTCCACTACCGTAACTCCTATGTCCTTCGGGGGTATATCTGCACGCATCAGCCAATTTCTTAGCTTCTTCAGGCGTGTCGATATGTGGACCTATTATTCCTAACACTCCGCGGTCTAGATAGTAATTAATCATCCAAGAATCGATAGTCGGAACGCGAGCTATTACTGTGAGGTCATGAGCATCAGCCATACGACACATATCATCTATCTCGTTTGGTCCAAATGCTCCATGTTCTCCATCAAGATAAATATGAGTAAACCCACCAAGGAGTCCGATAATTTCTACTCCCTCAATTGTAGGCCAGCTAAAAGCCACACCTATTCCTTTTTTGCCAGCTTTGTTTGCGGACCGAATATTATTTTTTCTTATATATGCCATATCTTCTCCTATAATTAACTAATTTTAGCTGGTGGAAGTGTGTTTGAAATCCAATTGCTTAAGTCATATAAAACATCGTTGTTAATTTCGTGGCCAATTTGATATTCATGGTAGTCTGGTTCATAACCAAACATTTTTAGTTTTTCAGCAGCGTCAATCCCTTCATTTATTGGAACGATAGAGTCATTTGACCCATGAGAAATGAAGATTTTTTGAGATCTGTTTTCTGTTAAGTTAGTTTCTATATAATCCGGTAGGATCATTTTCGAACTTAAAGAAGCAAGTCCACAAAAAGTGTTTGGATTTTTGAGGCCCCACAAATAAGTTACCATTCCACCCTGGGAAAAGCCTCCAAGTATGATTTGACCTTTAGGAGTTTTGTATTTTGTAGTGACTTCTTTCAAAAAATTATCTAATAATGATTCGGTTTTTTCTGCATCTTTAATAAATTCGAGATTTTCAGTATTACCTAGTGTATTGAAATTTGACCAAGAGAAAGCTCCTGGTCCGAATTCTTTCATTAATTGATTTGGAGCATTGGGGAATACGAAAACATATCCTTCCTTAGAAATTAGGTCACCTAAAGGAGCTAAATCTTGCATATTGGACCCATATCCATGTAAAAGAATTATCAAAGGATAGGATTTTGATGCATCATAGGTGTTTGGGTGAGTGGTGATGTAATCTAAAGAATTCGCTGATTGGTTGAAGAATTCCAACTTAACCCCCAAGAATGAATGTGATTGGTCAAAGACTACTTTTTCTAAGGATTTTGTGCAAGTTCACAAGAAAAATGTTTGGTATTTTAGTATAAAAAATATATCATTGATTAGGTGGTGGATGGATATTTATGATGTTGGTTATAATTTAAATATTTAGGTAATAGAATTTTTTTATGGGTATTTTTACTTGTGAATTAAACACAAATTGTTTTGAGCAAACACAAACGCTCGGCAGGTTTCTTGGTTCAAATGCCAATTCTGGAGATGTGTTTTTACTTTCTGGTGAGTTAGGAGCAGGGAAAACTTGTCTTACTCAAGGAATTTTATGGGGATTGGGTTCAGATGAGTATGTCAGAAGTCCTACCTTTGTACTAATTTCAAAATATACTGCTAGAATAGATTTGTATCATATGGATTTGTATAGATTAGATACAGTAGAGCATATTGAAGATTTGGGCATTGATGAATATTTAGAAGGTGATGGAATTTGTGTTATTGAGTGGGCAGAGAAAGGATCTCCTCTATTCTCTGAAGAACATTTAAAGATACAAATGAATTTTGAAGACGAAACATCTAGAAATATTACTCTCACTTCTGAATCCAAAAGGTATAAGGGAATGATTTCCCAGTTACAATCTTGGGCATAGAACGGACTTTCTAATATGGAATTATCTATAGATACATCAACCAGAATTGCGAGTGTTTCACTTTCCCGAAAAGGTAAAATGCTTTCCCAAATTTCATGGGAGTCTGAACAGAATCATTCAATTGAATTAGTTCCTGCAATCAGAGGGTTAATTGAAAGAAATTCTATTCCAATAGATAGTTTAAAATTCATTAGTGTTGCTTCGGGTCCTGGTGGATTTAGTTCTTTAAGAGTTGGAATGAGTACTGCTAAAGGACTGTCTCAATCACTTGGAATTCCAATAATAGCGATTCCTACACTAGATTTAGAAGCAGAGCCATTTAGGTCTTTGGGTCTACCGGTGTGTTCAGTAATTCAGTCTGGGAAAAGTAGAATTTATTTTTCAGTTTTCGATTCTTCTGATCCGATTGAATATAAAGTCTCTGAAATATCAGAATTTCCAGATATGATTCCGAGAAAATTAATTCTATGTGGTGAAGGTGTTGAATTGGTTTCTGATGCAGTATTAAAAAAATATGGAGATGGAGTGAAAATATCAAAATTGCACAATCCGTCGTCCAGAATTTATTCGCTTTCGAAAATTGGATATAAAAGGTATTTAGAAAGAGATTTTGACAATATAGATAAATTGGCTCCTATTTATTTAAGGAGTTCACAACTGGCAAACGCGCAAAAGAATATTAAAGGAGTTAAATAAATGCAGAGGACATTGGTATTGCTTAAACCTGATGCAGTAAGTCGAGGGTTAATAGGTGAAGTTATTGTACGGCTGGAAAATAAAGGTTTGAAATTTGTGGCTATGAAAATGATTCATGTTGATAATGATTTGGCGGCAAAACATTATGCTGAACATGTAGAAAAATCATTTTTCCCTAAACTTCGAAACTTTATTACATCTACTCCTATCGTAGCATTGGTAGTAGAAGGTGAAGACGTAATTGATTTTGTAAGGAACTTAATGGGCTCAACTAATCCAATAGATGCTGCACCGGGTACTATTCGAGGTGATTTGGCGATGTCTATAGGACCTAATTTGGTTCATGGTTCTGATTCTTTAGAATCTGCGGAAAAGGAGATTGCCTTGTTCTTTTCCCCTGAAGAAATATTTGATTATGAAAGAGATATTGATCATTGGTTGAATGAGGCGCCTTAATTTTAATTTACAGAAATTTTACTGCAAGCGTATTACTTCTGTAGCCTGTGACCAAGCACTTTCTAGATTGTAGTGCTCACGTTGTTCTATACCAAAAATGTGAATTATTAGATCTCCGAAGTCTAGTAATACCCAACCTGATGATGCAATTCCTTCTTTGTGGTGACGAGTTAAACCAGAGTCTCTTAAGCCTTTGTCAATTGATTCGGATAGGCTATTTATTTGACGTACAGAAGATGCGCTCATGATCACAAAATAATCTGCAAAATCGCTGGATGTTGAAATGTCCAGTAATAGTATATCTGAAGCGATTGCTTCAGATGCTAGGTCAACTGCTAGTCTAGCGTCTTGTGCTGCATCTCTTAGGGATTGGTTCATTTTGGTATTATAATTTGCAAATAAATGTTGGTCAACGATTCAAATTATTCTTAATATACATTGTTCACTTATGTTGAAGCGCGTAGTTCGGCTGTGCTAGTCTTATACTATGGTTAAAGAGAAAGTAATAGTTGCAATGAGTGGAGGAGTGGATTCTTCAGTCGCTGCCTTGATTTTACATCGTCAAGGATTTGATGTTGTGGGATTGACAATGCGTTTATGGAGTCACCCAAATGAAGAAGCAACTCAGAATAACAAAAGATGTTGTTCTGTTGAGGATGTGGATGATGCTCGAAGGGTATGCAATAAAATAGGTATCCCTCATTATTTCATGAATTTTGAAGAACAATTTCAAGAACATGTAGTGGATTATTTTGTGAAAGAATACGATAGAGGGCGTACACCTCATCCATGTTTAGCTTGTAACGATAAAATGAAATTCGATTTTCTTTTACAGCGAGCAATGTTTCTTGATGCAAAATATATTGCAACGGGACACTATGCAAGAATTCGTAGAAGTGAAACTTCTGTGAAATTACTGAAAGGTCTGGATGGGCATAAAGATCAGTCTTATGTTTTATTTACGCTTGGGCAATTGGAACTAAGTAAATTGATGTTGCCTGTTGGAGAATTTCAAAAAAGCGAAATCCGTCAAATGGCTCGTGAAGCAGGTTTGCCCGTAGCTGATAAGCCAGATAGTCAGGAAATTTGCTTTATTCCTGATGGTGATTATCGAAAATTTATATCTGAAAGAGTTCCTCCAAAGCCTGGCTTGATGGTCGATGTTAATAATAATGTTCTTGGAGATCATCCTGGAATACAATATTTTACTATTGGTCAACGAAGAAAGTTAGGATTGAAAGGCCATAACCCTGAACCGATGTTCGTAACAAAAATTTCTTCCGATGACAATAGAGTAATTTTGGGGTCTGAGGCTGATTTGTATACAAAAGAGTTTTGGGCTTCTAGGGTAAATTTTATCAATGGTATCTTACCTGATCGGTCATTAAAGGTCATGGCCAAAATACGATATAAGGCTCAACCTTCACCCGCAATAATTGAAGAGGTTGATGGATTTCTTCATATAGAATTTGATGAGCCTCAGCGTGCAATTACACCGGGACAGGCTGTCGTCTTTTATATAGATGATGAGATAGTTGGAGGAGGTATAATTGAAACTGAGTCCCCTGTGGTTTCGGTAGTGTGAGTAGTTTATGTGTCGATTATGCGCCCAGAAGATACAGAGTTGAAATCCAATCGTCCCTCTTTTTCAGAAGAACAAAAACTTTGGAATTCAGGATATGAATTAGTGGCTGGCCTTGATGAAGTAGGTCGCGGAACTATTGCTGGTCCAGTTGTCACAGGACTTGTTATTTTACCAGAGTCTCTTTCAGGCGAATGGGTTTCTCATATTAATGATAGCAAGCGTATGACTCCCAAAAGGAGACAATATGTTTTAAGTCATTTGCAAGATAACGCAATAGTTCTTCAAACAGGTATTAGTTCTGTAGAAGAGGTTGATCAATTTGGAATTGTTGAAGCAGTACAATTGGCCATGAAGAGATCTTTGTTATCACTTTCAATCACACCGCAATTTTTGCTAATGGATGCATTCGAAGTTACTGGAATTGATATTCCTCAAAAAGCAATCGTAAGGGGGGATTCATTGTCTATGTCTATAGCTGCAGCATCGATCCTTGCAAAGGAGACTAGAGACAGCATGATGATTGAGCTACACGAAACATTCCCTGAATATGGATTTGATAGTCATAAAGGTTATGGTACAAAAAAACATATTGAAGCATTAAAGCTTTATGGCCCATGCTCTATACATAGAAGAACATTTCGTCCAGTAAGTGAATTGCTTGGAGGTTTGGATGTCGTACGGTCCTCATAAAAGTGAGGTTCTAATTTCTTCAACTTTTCAATCTGCGATCTTTTTGAAGGAAGGGTTAGTTGTTTTCGCTGAATTGATACCTTTGATGGATCGAGATTTTTCAGATTTGAATACGATTTTAGATACATTACTCGAAGCTGATATAACTAAATCATATATAGAGGCTGCGAGGAATCAACTTTCAAAAATTAGATCAGAAGATTCAATGTATGAAGTGATTTTTCAAGCATTTAATGTATTGAGGTCAAATCTTAAGATATTGGATGAGCTACGAATTGCGGCTATAGATATTCAAAATGATTATTGGTTTTCTAAGGCATTTAGTACGATTGATCAAGCATATTCTTACATTGCAATGTTGAAAAGGGAAAAATCAATACGTCAGATTAAAGGTCTTTATGTGATTTTGGATTCTGAATTTATAAAGGGAAGAAATTTAATTGATATTGCCCACCAAACTTTATCTGGTGGTACAAGAATTTTACAACTCAGAAATAAAAATTCTGACAAATCTGAAGTTTTAGATCAGGCTATTAGATTGAAAGAAATATGTGAATCTGCTGAAGCCTTATTTGTTGTCAATGATGATCCTGATATTGCGTTGCTATCTAAGGCGCATGGATTACATCTTGGACAAACAGATTTAGGTGTTAATTTCGCAAGAAAAATCCTTGAACACGAAACTTTTATTGGCCGCTCTAATAATAACCTTGAGGAAGCGTCAGAATCTGAAAACATGGGAGCTGATTACTTGGCAATCGGGACAGTTTTCCCTACAAGTACAATGGGCAAAAGTAATCGGATTGCTACGGGACTTAATACAATTAGAGAACTTCGAGATCAAACCGAGTTACCAATTGTTGCGATTGGTGGAATTAATGCGGAAAATGTGAAGTCAGTTGTAGATTCGGGAGCGGATAGTGTTTGTGTAGTTAGTGCAATTACGCTGGCTACAGATCCTGAGTTTGAAACCCAAAAAATAATTAAAAATATGGTGATTTAATCATGAAAAATAATGATGAAAATTTTGATATTTTGAAAACAATTTCATTGATGAGTGATGAAGCAATTTATAAAATGGGATTACTACATGAAGCTCGTGAAAAAGCGCTTGCGTCGGCTAGGTTAATAATCCAGAATTCTGCAAAGTCAATACGAGCTACCCACAGATCCGAATTTTCTGTTGCGAAAGGATTAATATCTGAAGTTGAAGAATTAAGGACAAGAATTGAGCCAGTTCTATTAGAGTATCAAGTTGTTTACTTTGCGGGATTTTGGGAAGATGCGCTAAAAGAATATGTAGAAGCTTCTCTCATTTTGGCATTTTCAGAACGAAGCAGTATTCCATCGATTGAAGAGCTGAATGTAGGAGCTGCTGTATATATGAATGGTCTAGCAGAAGCCGCAGGAGAAATCCGTAGGCTAATTATGGATTTATTGAGAGAAGATAAGGATTTGGAACGTTGTGAGGGACTGCTGGCTATTATGGATGAAATTTATACCGCTTTGGTAGTGGTGGATTTCCCGGATGCTGTGACTAGAGGGTTGCGTAGGAATACTGATATGGTGCGAGCTGTATTGGAACGTACGAGGTCTGATCTTACCACTGCATTAAGGCAGGAGAAATTACGAAATCAAATTTCAAATTTTCGTAAAGATTTTGAGAAGACAAACACAGGTTAATCTGGAAAATTTTTGACCATATAATATGCTTGTGGTACTCTAGATTAGCGAAAAATTCTTTAGAATTTTTAAAGTTTAACCTGTTTGGAGGAAAACCCAAGTGGAATTTATAGATATTATTCCGTTTATTGCCATTGGAGCTGCAATCGTATCCTTTTTATTCGCGATATTTGTTGTACGTTCGATCATGGGAAATGATGAAGGTAATGATAGGATCCGATTTATTGGAGATGCTATTAGGGAAGGCTCTATTGCTTTTTTGAGGCGTCAGTATACACTGCTTGCGATATTCGTTGCGGTTGTTGCAGTGATTATTGCAATACTTGTTGATTACGATATTTTAGACAAAACTTCTGTATCACGATCAATTCCAAGTACTGCAATTGCTTATTTAGTTGGAGCGATTGGTTCTGCTCTAACTGGATATATTGGAATGAGTATTGCTGTTAGAGCTAATACGCGAACTGCAGTTCAAGCTCAAAAAGGTTTAAATCCGGCTCTCAGATTGGCTTTCAACAGTGGTTCAGTAATGGGAATTTCTGTTGTTGGTATTGGTTTGCTGGGACTTGCAGCGCTGTTCATGATTTTTGATGATGTCAATATTGTTGCTGGATTTGGATTTGGTGCTTCTACAATTGCTTTGTTTGCTAGAGTAGGTGGAGGTATTTATACGAAAGCGGCTGATGTTGGTGCTGATTTGGTAGGTAAAGTAGAGGAAGATATTCCAGAAGATGATCCTAGAAATCCTGCTACTATTGCTGACAATGTTGGCGATAATGTAGGGGATGTAGCAGGAATGGGAGCAGATCTTTTCGAGTCATATGTTGGATCGATAATTGCAACTGTGGCATTAGCGTCTATTGGCGTTGCCGCATTAGGTACATCTGCAACATCTGAAGCTTTGAGAGCTTTACCAATGATTGTTGCTGCTATTGGAATTTTTTCTGCAATAGTAGGAACTTTTCTTGTTAGAACTGGTGAAAATGCAGACATGGGTAGACTACTGTGGTCATTAAGGACAGGTATATTTGCTGCAGGTTTGCTAGTTTTAATAGGTGTTGGAATTGTAATTTACATAATGGATTTGGATTTCAAGCTATGGTTAGTGGTACTTACCGGACTTGTAGCGGGTCAAATTATAGGAACTTCTTCAGAGTATTACACGTCTTTTGAATTTAAACCTACTAAGGATTTGGCTGAGCAAGCTGGTTCAGGTGCAGGTCCTGTAATAATAGGTGGACTGGGGTTGGGAATGTTGAGTACTGTAATTCCTGGTCTTGTTGTTGTTTTAGGAATGTGGATAGCTTATTCGTTTGCAGGTACTTATGGCGTTGCTTTAGCGGCAGTTGGGATGCTATCAACTTTGGGAATTACTCTTGCAACTGATGCTTATGGTCCAGTAGCAGATAATGCTGGTGGAATTGCAGAGCAAGCTGGTTTAGATCCCGAAGTACGAGAGCGAACAGATGCACTTGATTCTTTGGGAAATACAACAGCTGCAACTGGTAAAGGATTTGCTATTGGATCGGCGGTTCTTACTGCATTAGCATTGATGGCGGCGTATTCCCAAGTAGTTGGATTAGATGCATTTGACCTTTTAGACATTAATGTACTCATGGGAGTAATTGTTGGAGCTATAATGCCTTTCTTGTTCTCAGCTCTAACGATGCGTGCTGTAGGAAGTACTGCTCAGGCAATGGTAGAGGAGGTCAGAAGACAATTTCGTGAAATTGTTGGACTTAGAGAAGGTAAGGCTGATGCAGATTATGCAAGAGCTGTTGATATAAGCACTCAGGGTGCGATGAGACATATGATTCTTCCAGGATTACTGGCAGTAATTGTTCCAGTTGTTGTTGGAATAATTTTAGGCCCTCAGGCCTTGGGAGGTCTTTTGATAGGATCAATAGTTGTAGGATTTTTGTTGGCTATTATGATGGCGAATGCAGGTGGTGCGTGGGACAATGCAAAGAAATATATTGAAGCAGGCCATCATGGAGGTAAGGGACAACCAGCTCATAATGCTGCTGTAGTTGGAGATACTGTTGGAGATCCTTTTAAAGACACTTCTGGTCCTTCACTAAATATTTTGATTAAACTTATGTCTATAGTAGCCCTAGTATTTGCACCAATTTTTTTGAATATTAGTTAACAGGACAAAATTAAAACTTTATGATTAAGAAACGACTTCTTTAAGGAGTCGTTTCTTTTAATAGTTGTGATTGAATGAACTAGAGGTGATGAAATGACTGGAGCAGATTTAATTGCGAAGATTTTGAAATCTGAAGGAATAGATTTCATGGGAGTGATTCCATTTAATACTCTGGAAGAAGCAGGTGCGAAAATTGGTATCAGGCCATTAATTTTCAGACAAGAAAGAGTTGGAGTTAATTTGGCTGATGGATATTCAAGGATTTCAAAGGGTGAAAAGACTGGTGTTTTTGCAATGCAAGCTGGTCCTGGTGCAGAAAATGCATTCGCAGGAGTTGCAACAGCATTTGCAGATTCCGTACCTATATTTCTCATTCCTGCCTCAAATCCTCGAAATCGTACTGGAGTCCATCCAACGTTTAGTCCAAGTAATACTTATAGTAGTGTTACAAAATGGTCTGAGAAAGTATCTGTTATTGAAAGTATTCCTGAGATGATGCGTAGATCATTCAGTCAGCTTCGCATGGGAAGGCCTAGTCCAGTTTTGTTAGAAGTCCCATCTGATATATTGCGCGGTGAAATTCCAAATGGAATGAATTTGGATTATTCTCCAGTTTCAAAATTTCGTGCTTCTGGAGATCCTAATGATGTGAAAATAGCTGCGAAAATGCTTTTGGGAGCAAAAAGACCAGTAATTCAAGCTGGTCAAGGAGTCTTGTATGCTGATGCATCAGATAAGTTGTTAGAACTCGCAGAGATTACTCGTGTCCCAGTAATGACAACAATGGCAGGGAAAAGTTCATTTCCTGAAAATCACGAATTGTCATTGGGAACTCGTAGTAGCACTACAACTGATATGGTTGTAGATTTTCTTGATAAATCAGATCTGGTTTTTGGTATTGGATGTAGTTTTACAAGAATTCATTACGGAATGGATCAATTCGATAAAAAAACATTGGTACATGTTACAAATTCTCCAGACGATATAAATAAAGATTATTCTCCAGATCATGCTGTTATTGGAGATGCCAAGCTTGTGTTGGATCAACTCATTACTGAGGTAAAGAGTTTACTTGGGTCTAACAAAGTAAACGAAAATTTTAAATTTGAAAATGAGATTGCTGCAATCCGTGATCAATGGTTTAAACAATGGATGCCTCATTTAACATCGGACGAAGTTCCAATTAGTCCTTACAGAGTAATTTGGGAATTAATGCAAAATACGGATCCTTCAGAGACCATTGTAACGCATGATTCAGGTAGTCCCAGGGATCAGGTGATTCCATTTTACAATGCCACTAATCCTAATGGTTTTATTGGATGGGGCAAGTCTACCCAACTTGGTTATAGTTTGGGGCTTGCAATGGGAGCAAAGATGGCGAGTCCTGAGAAAATAGCTGTAAATATTATTGGAGATTACGGATTTGGAATGGTTGGACTGGATATAGAGACTGCTGTGAGAGAAAAAATTCCTATATTTACCATAATTTTAAACAATTCCGCTATGGGGATTTATAGACCTCAAAATTTCCCTACCGCCAATGAGTTGTATGGAACAAAATATACCGGAGGGGATTATTCTAAGGTAGCTGACGCTCTTGGTAGTTATAATGAAAAAGTCACTTCTCCTTTAGAAGTAGGACCTTCTATTCGACGATGCATTGAAGTGGTAAAGTTAGGGCAAACTGCAGTGTTAGAGGTAATGACAAAAGAAGAGCCTGAAATGCCCCATAGGATTTTTTAGTATTTCAAGATAAAATATTTTGGAAGTTGCTACAATTTTTATAGATTAAAATTGTTGTTGTTAATGTATACTTCTCTTATGTGTTTGCCCAGGTGGCGAAATGGCAGACGCGGCGGACTTAAAATCCGTTACTCTTTATCGAGTGTGTGGGTTCGACTCCCTCCCTGGGCACCATCACCGCCCTGTTTTTATTTCTAGGGTGATAGTGATTTCAATGTAGTACAACAGTTTTTAGAATGTTTGATCTTTTGCTCGTGGTTCTTCGGGATTATTACCGGCTTCACTCTTTTCTATATTAGCAGCAACCGATTTACGCTTTTTAAGAATATTTCTAGTCAAGAATACAATTGCTACAGCCAGAAAACCTGCATATGCAAACCCTAGTACATCCGATATATAACGCCCTAGAATTTCATCAGTAGCTGACACAATGAGTGGTGCTGTAATCCACCAGATATAAATACCTAGCAAAGTATTAACTGGAATAATTAGAAACTTTATCATGTGTCTTAATTACTGTGAGAATTAATCCAAAATCCAACACCAGACAAAATGCCGATAATACCTGCGACTGTCATTGGAATACCAACATCTCCGCCAAAGTCTGGTAGGCTCAAACCTACACTAGCCAACCCAATTACTATTAACAAAATTGGAATAATCTTACTAATCATTGCCATCACAATCTCCTCATAGTCAGTTTGGTGGAATTATACACGACCCTTTTACAAAAATTAAATGGGCGCGGTCCTATCCTCTGCTAATGAATTTAGACTGTAAGCCATACGCACTTGTTTAGACTCATAGGTATTCGATTATTTGAATGTTATTTCCACATGTGTCATTGAATATCGCAATCTTTACATTTCCGGATCCAGTTGGTTCTAGACTAAAATCCACTCCTAGTTTTGTGAGTTTTTCAAATTCTGCATCAACGTTCTCAACATCAAATTGAGTATATGGAATTCTCGCTTCCATTAATGCCTCTTGATATACTTTAGAAGGTTCGAAGTTCTTAGGTGAAGGTTCCAATAATATCTCTGTTCCATCTGGCCATGCAGGTGAAACTAACGTAAGCCATCTATTGTCATTTTCAATTGGCAAATCGTGTTTGATTATAAAGCCTAATTTTTCAGTATAAAATTTTCGAGCCTTGTCTTGATCTAAAACAGGAATACTTATAAGTGTTGCTTTCATTTTTCGCTCTAAGTATTTTCATTAAAATGTACGGGCTGAATCCATGCTTTAAACCCATTAGAATCTGATATTGTTGCCCTGACATAACTTTTTTCGGTTTGAAAAATATATTTTGGATTAGTTCCGAAACATTTTTCTAAAACCTTTCCACTTTCTCCCACAAATGTGGTTTGATATTCAACAAATGGCTGCTTCTCAATTTCGATTTCGATTCCGTTTTGGTTGATATCAATTCTATTTAAAATAATTCCAGTGGAAGAATAAAAATCTCCATTTTTTAATGAGTTGATTATTTCCTCAGATGTTAAATTTTTAGCTTTAACATTTAGCCATCCTCTGCCTGGGTTTGAATGATTGGGAGTAAAATCATAATAATTATGTGTGTCATCAGTTGCTGCACCAAAAATTTTTTGGCCGCTTGTTAATACTTCATCCCAAATTTGCTCAGCAGAAAGTTTTTCTTCAGTACCAATGGTATTTGTTTTTGGGTGTCCGTTGAAAACCTCCAACATATTGGCTCCAGTTGAAGAAATGATAATTTCGGGAGTCAAAGCCCATTTAAAATTCGGATGATTAATTGAAACTAACCCACCTGCATCTAAAATCCGATCAATGTTAGTTTGAAGACTTTCTAGCACTGTGTCGCAATTAGCAGCTTCAACTAAACGATCAATTCCTATCGCATTGATATGAACTGGAATTGAATCAATTCCAACTGAACTTGTAACTTCTTCACCTGGAATCAAAATCATATTGAGATTCTCTGTTGCTTGATAGTCTAATAGTGTTAGGTGATTATGATCACTCACAACCAAGAAATCGTATCCATGATTTTGATACCAATCTACTGCAACTTCTGGATCAGCATCGCCATCAGACATAGTTGTATGGCAATGAATATTCCCTTTAAACCAATTAAAATCAGACATATAATTCACCTTCTTCTAAAATTTTATTAACATGTGTGCATAATAGTCTTTTTCTCTACATGTTACTATTATCGTACCTGTTTCAAGAAAATAATTTTCCTGAATAATATTGATACATAGGAGATAACATGAGCGATGAGAAAACACTCAGGCAGCGCATATCAGATGGAAAAGTTCTGGTAGCTTTGCGTGGATCACTACAAACAACTAAGAGTCAGTTGGCTGATATTTGGTCTACTGGTCGTTACGACTATATTTGGATTGATGGTCAACATACAGCTTTTAGTGAAGAGTCACTTGTGGCTTATTGTACCGCTGCCGAAGAATTAGGAATTGATGTGCAGCTTCGAATCCCTCACACTCGTCACGCATATTTGGTAGGTCGATTTTTAGACCTAGGGTGCAGTGCTGTTTTGGTGCCTGAAGTCATGGAAGAGGAGACTGTTGATGATGCTCTTGACTATTTCTATTATCCACAGAAAGGTCGTCGTAGCTGGGGTGGAGAGGCACGTAGAGGTGTTCGTGGCCTGGCGAAGGGTATGGGTCGACTGGAGTATGCAGAATGGTGGAACGATTATGGGATATTAAGCATACAAGTAGAATCTGTTGAGGCTGTGACGAATATTCGAAAATTGGCTAAAAAGGGTGTGAGTGTAGTGACGTTTGGGCCCAACGACTTATCGTTCAATATGGAAGGGCATAAAAACTATCCGTTAACAAATGTGGATGACTGTATGCGGAATGTCGCTGCTCAACTTGAGGGTACTGGTATACGTTTAGCTATGGGCACAGGAACCAAGGCTGATGAAAGGGACAAGTATCTGGAGATGGGGATCACTCTATTTCAAGAAGACCCGCCATTTTAGTCCTTTACTCTATTTCTCTAGATTATTACTTTACGATACTTTTTGTGGGAATAAATGATTAGTTCTGTTGATGAAATAAACAAGGGATAGCATAACAGGCACTTCTACTAGTACTCCTACTACTGTTGCCAAAGCTGCTCCAGAGTTTAGTCCATAAAGAGATATAGCGACTGCTACAGCCAACTCAAAGAAATTTGACGTTCCGATTAGACATGCAGGCGCTGCAATGTCGTGGCTAAGTTTTAATGATCTGGCTGCAGAGTATGTTATGGCAAATATGCCATATGTTTGAAGTACAAGGGGAATTGCAATAAGCCCAATAATTTGTGGTTTGTCTAATATAATTTCTGCTTGAAGTCCAAATAAAAGTACTACAGTGAGCAATAATCCCAATATAGAGATTGGTTTGATATTCTTTAAAAAATTTTGCATGTTTGCTGGTTTGCCGCCACTGGAAAATTGGAATCTCGTGAGTACTCCAGCTATTAGAGGTAATACGACGTATAGAACTACAGAAAATATAAGCGTTTTCCATGGGATATCGATATCTGTGATTCCTAGAAGAAGACCAGATATCGGAGCAAATGCGAAAATCATTATTACGTCGTTTACCGATACCTGAACTAGAGTGTAATTGGAATCTCCCTTGGTAAGTTGACTCCAAATAAATACCATTGCGGTACAAGGTGCAACTCCCAAAAGTATCATGCCGGCAATATATTCGGTTCCAGTGGTTTGGTCGACAAAGTCAGCGAATAATATTTTAAAAAATAGCCAGCCTAGACCAGCCATTGTAAAAGGCTTTATAAGCCAGTTTACGACTAAAGTTAGAATTAGGCCTTTTGGTCGTTCGCCGAGGTATTTTATTGACGAAAAATCAACTTGAACCATCATTGGGTATACCATTACCCAAATACAGACCGCTATAAGCACGTTAACGTGTGCAAATTCAATCTCAGCTACCTGTTTAAATATGTTTGGGAAGAGATTTCCTAAAATCACTCCCGCGATAATGCTTATCCCAACCCATACAGACAAATATCGTTCAAAAATCCCCATAATAATGAACCTGTTTTTAATTTAAAGTCTAGTGTATCAACGATGTGTTTTTAAGACCGCACTTATTCAAATCTATATTGATGATATCAGTTGATCGAAGCCTTTGTGCTAAGGAACTATTCATGACAATTTCAACTACTAATATTCTGTCTGAAGTTTCCTACTACACTGGCAAAATTAACTTGGGTTGTTCGTATTAAATAAATTGATTATATTTGTTTACACATTTTTATCTTAGGGGGAGATTATGGCTTTGGGGAACAGATTGGACGGTAAAGTAGCAATTGTTACTGGAGCTGGAACTCGTGGAGAAATTCCTGGAATAGGCCAAGCTACTTCAATATTAATGGCTAGAGAAGGAGCCAAGGTTTTACTTTGTGATATAGACAAAGATAGAGTAGCAGCAACACAAAGTGCTATTGAAAAAGAAGGAGGAATTGGAAAGGTTTTCATTGGAGATGTTACTTCAGAAAAAGACTGCGAAAATATGATTAATGAATCTATTAAACAATTTGGCAAATTGGATATTCTTTTCAATAATGTGGGTGGATCTGGAACTGGAATGGTTACTGAAATAAAGGAAGTAGATTGGCATAGATCAATAGATTTGAATATCAAAAGTGCAGTGATGGGTTCAAAATATGCAATTCCTGCAATGGAAAAATCTGGTGGAGGATCTATAATCAATGTTTCATCAATAGATGGTACTCAAGCAGGATCGACAAGGAATGTTCCTTATTCTATTTCTAAAGCTGCAATATCTCATTTGTCCAGGATTATGGCTGTTCATCATGGAAGACAAAATATAAGGGTTAATTGTGTTGCTCCTGGTCATGTTTATGGACCATTTGCCAATAGATTTAAGAAAATGGACGAAGATTGGAGAAGTTTGAGAAAAAAAGCTGGACCACTGGGGACTGAAGGTACAGCTTGGGATGTAGGTTGGGCTGTTGTTTATTTAGCTAGCGATGAATCAAAATGGGTAACGGGGGTTGTTCTTCCAGTGGATGCGGGAGTCCAGGCTGCTTCACCACTTTCTATGTGGGATGATTTAAACGATAGATAGGTGTGGAAAAATTTAATGATGAAAAATGTCGAATCCCAAAAGTGAAAAACCTACACTTTTTTCTAAAAATTGTGTCATAGTATTAACAAAAATATTTAAGGAAGGTTGATGGTTTTCCCATGATTACACCGATCACATCCGGTCCGAAATTTCATTGGTTTG
>MDTE01073301.1_pt1 | contig 67225 bp, 43 predicted proteins | sample 811231 | NCBI WGS metagenome assembly MDTE01 (sample SAMN05326651, study PRJNA326480) | marine metagenome | isolation source: seawater | place: Indian Ocean: Red Sea | collected 2010
CAGTCAAGTTCGACGCTCTGGTAAACGCCTCTTCCTTGCACTACAAACATTGACTAGCTAAGTCTTTGTTGCTTATGTTACTAATATAACATCTTTATAATAAATGTCAACCTCTTTTTTAAAAAAAAGTCAAAAAAATAGGTCCTATAAAAGGACCTATTTTAATCTCGTATATTACGACAGTAATATTAGCTAAAGCTAACGTTACCAGAAGTAATAGCTACTGCGCCGAGGTAATCAGCCGCGTTACCAAGAGACGAAGCAGTATTTGATAATTCAATATACCCGTATCTTGTCATAAAGCTAACTGTTGGCTCAAATGTGGACGGATCCAACACAACGCCTGAGCTCATTAGCGGAATATATGGGCAATAGAATGCTGCCGCATCAGACTCGCTTGCGCCTTTATAACCAACAAGTACGTTAGCATTGTCAGCCGCATATGTGTTTACATATACTTTCATAGCGTTGTTTAAAGTACCAACCATCTTAGTGTTAGTTGGAGCTTCGAATGAACCTTCAGTTGTTCTTGCGAACGCTGAAGTAGTTGCACTTTGTAGAATTGTAAGTGCAAATGGACTTACAACAGCCCAGTTACCTGCGCCTCTACGTGTACGCTGAGCGATTTGGTTTGACACTCTGTTGATTTGAACAGCTAATGCCGCATGCTCATCACCAACGAAAGTAGCAGTACCAGATACCGCCGCTTGGTCATATGTTTGACCAGCTGAACCTGCAAGAGTATTCAAGCTAGCAATAACCTCTTGGTCAATTTCAGCGGTAATTTCTTGTGCAAGAGCAGCCATAATTTCTGCTTCTACATCAATACCGTGCATTGACTGAGCGTCTTGAGCCGCTTCAAAAGTCCAGCGAGCTGATAGCTTTCTGGTTTTTGCTTCGACTGTTTGCTTCAAGATTTGGATTGATAGCTTGCTTCCACCAGCGCCTTCAAGCGTTGATGTATTATCAGCTTTGCCTGTTGTAGCATTACCGGAATAAGCTTCCGCAATCTTGAATGGTGAAAGTGCTTCTTCACCTGCTGTAGCACCGGACGCACCTGAGCCTACAGTTTCTGCGTATCTTACACGCAATGTGTGGATTTGACCCACTGGACCAGTCATCGGTTGAACACCAACAAGTTCGTTAGCAATAACGGTTGGCATTACACGTCTGATGACGGGTAAGATAACTCTGTTAAGAGTTGCGACATTACCGGCGGATGTTGTACCTGCAACAGCTGTCTCAGACAAATACTTGCGAGTATTTTCTAAGGTAGCACCCATTACAGCTTTCTTATTGCCTTGTAGGCCTTCCAAAAGTGCAGTTTTGGTATCCTGCCAGCGACTTTCTAATAGTTCTGACATAATTATCTCCTTAATTTAATCCAGCCAAACGTTTAATGTCAATAACATTGTTATTTACATCTGCTTGCTGTTGTGAACTAACGTTAGTTTCTTCTCTGTTGCCTGTGATTTCTGTGCCTTCTGTAAGTACTGCCTTCTTAGCTGGAGTATTACCGTCGATAACCGCTGGTAGATACTTATCAAACTGAGACTTTAGTCTATTAGTCTGAACTGATTCCAGTAAATCAATCATAATTTCTTGTTGATCTTTAGCCAAAGGCTTAATCAACTCGTTAATTACTTCTTTTCTTTGCGTTGACTCAACAATCTTCTGTTTTTCAGTAGCTGTTGCTTCTGCAATTTCTTTCGCTTTCTTTGCAAACTCCTTAGCTTCTGCAAGTTGCTTATTTTTCATGTCTACAACTTTTAGAAGTTTTGCAGTTTCTGATTTTTCGTTAAGGTAACTAGTACCATACTCAGATGCAAAGCTTTCGAAAATCTTACGACCGAAGTCGTTTTTACGTGCAGTGTCAATATCTTCTTTAAGCTGACTAATCTCTGACTTAAGAGCTTTTTCAACTGTTTCGGATACTGCTTTTGCACCTCTTTCGACAAAGTCAGCTTTGACTTTAGCGAAGTGTTTTTTAGCTTCACGTACTAAACGTACTTTTGTTTCAGCTAAATCTTTTTTGTCTTCTTGGAATTCGGATATTTCTTTAGCCAAGGCTTCTACAACAAATTCTTCTAACTTAGCAATATTTTCTGCTTGTAGTTTTTTATCTGTATGTAGGTCTTTGATTTCAGTAGCTAATTGCTCAGCAACAAAACCTTTGAGTAAGTCTGCATTTTTACGCTGTGCTACAGCAAATTTTGCTTTTGCTTCAGCTAATTGCTTGCGATCTTCTGCAAACTCTGCAATCTCAGCTTGAAGACGCTCAGAAAGCATGTTATCAATGGCATCAACCATTGTATTTTTATCATGCTCGTACTTTTGTGCAAATTCTTCACGTAATTCAGCAGTTACCTGCATTTTATTTTCTTGAATTTTTGCATTCCATGCTTCTTCAATCTCAGCCTTAATTTCGGATGATACCACGTCATTTTCAAAAAGTGTTTTTAGTGCATCTATCATACCATTCTCCTAGTTTATTGGAGTTTACTAATCAGATTGATTAGTGATTCCTTAAGATACTTTTGTGCCTTTGGATCGTGTTTAGTTGCCTGTGCTAATTCGTATGCCTTCATTCCTCCACGTGCATTCATTAGATGCTCGTATATTGGTGTTGGATATGCACCAGGGGCGCTTGGCTGTGCCACAACGTCCACGGTGATTATTTCAAAGTCGGAAACTTCTCCACTTCCATCTTCCATAACATTGCCCGAACCCCTTGATGAGACTCCTAATTTTACTCCGCTTTCAAGCATTGTTTTAACTAGTTGTCCCATCGGGGTTGGTAATACTTTTAGTTTACCGTAACCATTTGCATCGTCCATCCACATTTCTGTGATCATGTGTGATACACGGTCAAGGTTGATGTTAAGTCCTTCTGGATGATCTACTTCTCCGAGAACTGAATATCCTCCAGTAATTTGATCGTTGAGAGTTTTGACAGCCCTGCCTATTTCGGATACAGGATACACTCGCTGATTGGCATTTCTTATACCGCCTTGGATAACAATACCTTTCATATAAAGGTCTTTGCCACCACTATCGTTGTCGGCAGTTTCAATAACCATTTTAGCCTGGTCAAATGTCAAGTTCTCTCGTAAGTTAATCATTCAAATTTCCTTAACTTAACCGCCAACAACAGGTTTTTTGTTATCAGCGTCTTCTGGCTTGCTTTTCTTCTCTGCACCATGTCCTGGTTGTGCTTTTAATGACTTAGAAGCTTTACCACCTGGTACATTTACATTGCCGCCGTCTTGGTCTTTTGGACTTGCGTCTCCTAGACCAGCATGCTCGCCACCGCTTTCTTCAGCACCTTGTGCTATGTTACTTGCTGTGCCTCCCATGTTATTTGGGCTTGCGACTGTGCTTTTTGCATTAGCACCATTGTCTCCGCCTATTTTTTGAGCGTCTAAACCGCCGCCGGATACTTTTTCTACGTACTCACGCATTTCTTCTCCAGCAGTTTTTGGAGTTTTAGACTCCTCAACTTCTTCATCAGTAGCTTCTTCTACTTCATCAGTAGCTTCTTCTACTTCTTCGTCTGATGCTTCTTCTACTTCATCTTCTGAAGCTTCAAAAGCTGATGCTTCTTCAGGCTCTTCATCACCTGGCTCTTCATCGCCACCTTCATCGCCTGCCATCATTTTTTCAAATTCTGCTTTAAGATCTTCAAGTGCATCTTCTAGATCTTCAACACGATCTTCAACGTCACCTTCTGGCTCATCGTCGCCGCCTTCGTCGTCGTCGCCGCCTTCGTCGTCCATTCCAAGATCTGACATCATATCATCTGTTGGATCTGCTTCTACAGCTACGGCTGTAGGATCAGCTTCAACTTCAAATTCGTCTAAGTCAAAGTTTTCTTCAACTTCGTCATCTTTTGCTTCGTCGACTTCTTCATCTGACGCTTCGTCTACTTCTTCATCAGAAGCTTCATCAACTTCCTCATCTGAAGCTTCATCTACAGCTTCATCAGTAGCTTCGTCAACGTCTTTATCGTCTTCTAGAAGTCCTTCGTAAATATCTCTGGATTTTTCCACTACAATCTCGTGGAATAGTTTTTCTGCCGCCTCTTTGTCTTCATTGACAAGGAGTTCTAGCATTTGTTCAAATTTATTGCGATCTGCCATTTTACTCTCCTATAATGTATTATGCATACCGAATCGGTATGGGCTGTCATAATATATTTACTTTTTTTGCAGAAAACTACGTAGATATAGGCTCAAAACGAGCCATTTTGACTAGTTTGTCAGATTTTAAAGGAATTTTTGAAATCCCTTATGTGAATATTCTCCACATTTTCTAATTTTGTCAGCTCAGGAGGAGTAAAAAATGCTTCTCCTAACACTCTTATATATCTCTTTTTTGGAAAATTTTGGCAAGTAATTGTAGTTTGTTTAAGCCAATTTCCAAAATATGTTGCTTTTTCAGTGGGACTTTTGTAGTTAGGAGTACCTGCATATATGTTGTTTACAAGCTGTCCGGTGCCTTCGAAATCAAATCCTAAGATGTAGATAGTATCATATTCAGTCATATCTGAAGCAAACCATAATGCTGTTGGTCCACTACTCCATCCCTTAGACGGTTGAAAAAAGTTAAATCCTGTCATATTAGCATATGCTCTATTAGGATTAGTCCATGTTTCTACTTTATGCTGTATACCTTCTCTATTAATTTCTAATATCATTTTAGTATCAACAGCTACAAGATAATCTGGAATAAAATCTCTATAAAGAGCATTACATCCGTATATTTTACCAAATGGACGCAAAGTTTCTAAATTTATAGGAGATCTACTAGTGCCATTACCTATTACAAATGCAATTTTATTATTCGTTGGTGCATTAACAATTTGATTCTGAATATGTTCAGAATTATTAGATAGGCTTTGTTTTTTGGCTTTGGCTAAGTTTTTCCGAGCTTTACGTTGCTCTTTGGTCTCGCCAGGAATATATTTTTTCATTCATCTTACTTTTATGCAGTTTCTGCGTTAGCCGCAATACCATACATTTGCTTTACAAATTGTAACTCTTTAAGTTTTTCTTCTGTATGCAGTTCAGATGCTTTACGTATTCTATTGATTTGAAAAAGTTTTAGTCTTGATTTACGTGTATCGTCTTTTTCAACAGGAGTGTCATCGTATTCAGCTTGGTAGCGTTTATCTTCTACTGGCTCAATAGTTTCTCTGTCAAAATAAAATAATTCACGTAGTATCATGTTAGTATTTATACCGTTTGGTCTGTTGTTGCTGGAGCCGGCGCGGCATCTCCTCCAGTTGCAGTTTCGGGTGCATCACCTGCTCCTCCATCAATCGGAGCCGCTTCGTCACCTTGGACTTCGTCTTCCATGTTTCCAAGATCGTCACCTATAGTTGCTGGACTAATACCAGCATCTCTCATTTCTGCAGAAGCTTCACCCGGAATAGGATCTAAGTTTTCTTCGTTTTCTTCTCTCCATAGTCTTTCATTCTCAGCAAGTTCTTCATCTGACATACCTAAGAAGCGTTTTAGTGCAAATCTATTAGACATATATGGTATAGCCGCCATTTGAGTATATGTAGGCACCCTTGCATTATCAATTTCTGCTTGTCTATAGCTTGCAAAGTTTTGTGGTGGTTGAAACTTTAGATCAAACATTGAAGTATCAACGTTTAATCCTTTTTCTAATAAGTATCTTTTAAATTCTTGATCAAACTCTTCAACGAGTAAGTTTTGTAAACGTTCACAATATGTGTTAAATCTTAACTCTTGTATGTAAGCAGTTCCGACTCTACCATCGTTGTATTGAGAAGCACTGTCGTCAGCGCCTGTGGGTAAATATGAACTCGGGATTCGTAAACCGCGTACAAGCTTATTAGTAAAATATCTAAGGTCATCTATTTCTCCTAAGTTTGTACCGCCTGGAAGTGTTTCAACTTTTGATCCTCGTCCTTCAGCTGTTTGTGGAAAAAAGTAATCTTCGTTGATTGACAAAGGATTGTATGAACTGTCTATGACATTAGTTCCGCCCCCAGTCTGCGATGGTATACGTCTTTGATGTATTTCCGTCTTTACACGCTCTACAAATTGCATAGCAAGGTGTGATGGCATGTTGCCCACATCAACATAAAAAACTCTTCTTTCAGGAGCACGTTGTACTCTGTAAATTATAATAGCATCTTCTAGTAATTCTTTTTGTTTATAAACTTTAAATATTGTTTCTAATAAAGAATTACCAAAAGGATAGTTATTATCTAAACCTTCACTCAAACTTAAATGCACTACATGTTTTGCATCTACAGTTACTTCGCCGTCATCAGTAGTAAATCTACTTCCGCTCATGCTTGATTGAGGTTGTCCTACCATTCCTCTTGCGCCACCAATTCCATTATACTGTTGACTTCCACTAGTTATATTTCCAGTAGTATGATAAGGAGTAGTAGCAATACCGTCTTTAAAATTAAAGTTGATATTTTTTATTACATATTGTTCTGGAAGTTTTCCTTCACTTTCATTTACAATAATACGTGTTACATTAGCTGGATCAACATGAAACCATCTTTTTGTTTCTGGATCTCTTACAAAAAATTGATCACCATACTTAAAGCTATTACGTACTGTACGAAACATTTTTGTTTCAAAATTTTGTAGCTTACACCATTGCCTTAAATATTGTCCAATAATATTAACTTCGTTATTTGTTGCTTTATTTTTATAATCTACCATAAAAGGTGTATTATTTGCTTTATTTTTTTGTGTGCAAAATTCAGCAAGAATATCCAAAGCCGCATTTACTTCTGAGTCTTGGTCCATAGTGTTGTATTGTGCATATCTCTCAACACGATTTGGACTACCTACATATACATCAGGAAGATAGCTTGAATAATTTGATCTAGCGGGACCAGCTAGGTTTCCACTGCTACGAGCAGTAAATGGACTATAGCTCCCGTTTGAATTGTCACCTGTTGGTATAGGTGTAAAATATTTCTTCCAACTCAATTTAATCTCTCCGCTAAATTAAATATACTTCCGCTTGTTTTCTTAGTATTGCTAGCTGTCATTTCCTCTTGTACTAATATTCTAGCTAAAATTTCTTCTATTCTCTGCATTGTAGTATTTAACTGATCTTGTCCTGAATTGCTACCTAAACCGGCTATGATGCTTCCAGCACTAGTATCTCCACCATCAGTGTTATTTCCAGTTCTAGCATTGTTTCTTCCTGATCTGCTTTGACGATTTACTTCTTTCATTGCATCTGCTAGATCTTCCATTGCTTCAGCTAGATCTTCTACATTTCTATAATTTTTGCCAAGATCTCCTAGTTCACCTAGTGTTGCTGACAAGTTTGGAATAGAAGTAATACTTGCTAGCGAGGTAGATACTCCTGACAATCCTTCGCTGTCTACAGTTGCAAGTTCTTTCATGTTACTTACAAAGTTTTTATGTAAAGACAAAGTTCCTAATTCATCACTAGGCATAGAGCTAAGTGCATTTCCAAATGCAACTAATGCTTCTGAATTAGCTTTTACTTTTTCTGCATTTAGATCCATGTTGCCAAAATTAGTCAATTGTTCAAATGGAGTTTGTGCTCCAAAAAATCCTGCAATAGCTTGACCAAAAGCGGCAAATACACCGGATCCTGGCATTGTAGTTGGGAGTGACATCATTGCATTTCCAAATGCTACCATTGCTTCTGCGTTTGTTTTTACTTTTGCACCATCTATGTTTGCATCTGCAAACTTTTGTATCCTTGTTATAGGATCATCAGCACCAAATAGTTGCCCAATTCCTTCTGAAATACTTCCTACTAGTGTTCCTAATCCTGCTACTGCTGTTCCTGCTCCAAATGCTGCCATACCCAATGATAAAGAAACCATTGCATCTCCAGCGGCTCCAATTTTTGCTCCGTCAAGGTCCTCAAAAGATTTTAGTCCGTCTACAAATGTAGGTAACGCTTTGCCTAGTATCCATGATGCACCTGCAATACCTGCACCTATTGCTACAATGGCAGCACCTAGTGCCGCCGCGCCTACTGGTACCATTGGATGAGCAAAAGCTCTTAAACCAGCCGCCGCACCTTTCATAACACCTTCACCTAGTCCACCTACAAAGCCTCCTACGGATTTACCTATTTTAGCTCCGCCAGTGGTGGCGCCTGGCTTGCCACCAGGTAATGATTTACCTCCGCCACCGCCGCCAAACATTCCACCGATACCGCTTACTAATGCTCCGCTTACTGCTTTAAGTGCAAACAAGGCCGCAAACGCTCCTGCTATTCCTAGTATAACTTTTGGATTTGTAATTGCACTTACAAACGCATCGCCTAGTACTGATCCTAATCCTGATACTGCTCTATCAAATACAGCTTTAAATCCACCTTCTTTGAACAGATCAATAAACTCTTTTGTTTTAGATGCAAATGCTTCTGCTAATTCTTCTACACGTTTTTTAAATTCTGCACTGCCAAATACTTCACTAAGTCCTCCCATTGCATCGCCTAATGCATCAAACAATCCACTATCAATTAATGCAGTTTGTATTGTTGCTCTTAATGATTTAATTGCGTCATCAAAAGTCGTCATGTTTTGTGTATTTTGATCAATCTTTTTCTGATCTTCACGTACTTGTTTTAAATTAATTTGACCAGCTTCTGCCATCTTTGTTGAAGCATCTAAGAAATCAGCAATCTCTGGCTGTGTTTTTCTTAATTGAGCAATAAATGCCGCTCTAGCTTTTGCATCAGCAATTTTATCGCCTGTATCTATTTGAGCAAACTTTTCAAGCTCTCCTCCTGCTCTTGAAAATGCATCCAATAATACTTGTGGGTCTGCTCCGGCGCCTACAGCTTCTAATGCTTTTTTAACTTCGTCTGCGCCTGGACCTAATGCCGCTAAAAATTTTGCAGTCCTGTCATCTTGAACTACACCATCTAGTAGGTCTTTTAGTGCATAACTTGCTTCCCCACCATATGTGTCTATAAGTGACAATGATGCTTGTAAGTTTTCAAATTCTTTTGTACCTTCACCAAGAGCATTTAACAATCCTCTGATACCAGCATCAGTTGCTTGTGCCGCCAATTGTGCTTCTACTTCTTTACGTGACTTACCTGTTGCTCTAGCTAATAAGTCTATTTGTTTAAGATAAGCCGCGGAACCTTTAGCTAAATCGGCGTTGCTTTTACCTTCAAGTCTACCTAAATTTCTCTGTAAACTTATATAATCAACCATTCCTTCATTAAGTTCCATAACAGTGAAACCTAAATTTTTCAAAGCGGCAAAGTCTCCGGTTGCTTTGAGGCTTTTGTTCATAGCGGCAAATCTAATTTGACCTGCGGCTACATTGCCTCCTAGCATTCTCATTGCTTCGGAACTTTGCATTATTAGCCCAGCATACTCTCCCATATTCAATTCTAAGTTAGCCGCCGCTCTGCGTACTTCCGTTATACTATTTCCTAAAGTACCACCAACTGTTGACAGTTGTCTATAACTTTCTACAGTATTGTCAATTAAAGATGCTAAAGGTGCAATAGCGTTGCCAAGAATAGGAATATGCTTTGTAAAATCTCCAAATTGTTCTCCGCCTTGGAGTAGTTCATTACTAAAACCTTTGATTGCTCCAAGTGTAGCACCAACTGCACCAAGCATAGCGCCAGCCATTGCTCTACCTAGATTACTAGTAGCTTTAGTTGTTTCTTTAGTAGCCTTTACATTATCTTTAAGGGCATCTCTATTTTTAGTGCTTACAGTAATACCGCTTTTAACAGCTTCGTTATGTAATTTTTGTAGTTTTGCGGCTTCTGCTTTAGGGTCTATGCCCATTTTCTTAGCCATAGCCTCTATTGAGGTCGTTAGGCGAGCAAGGGTAGCTTCACTAGCTACTCCGTTTTGTCCGCCAACATTACCAATATCTACTTCTTCAGCCAAGATTCTTCTTCCGAGTTATATACGCATATAAATATTTATGATATATATTTACGTAATGTATTTATCAGGAGAAAAATATGGCAGAATTTAACCCAGATGATGCTAACGAAAATTTGCGATCGTTGGCCCAAGTATCAGAGCAAAACCCACTAAAGAAATACTTTAGGCAACCTAAAGTTTATATTACACTACCAAGTAAAGGAAGATTCTATAATCCTGACGCTATAGACATGCCCGAATCTCAAGAATTGCCAGTATTTGCCATGACTGCAAGAGATGAGCTTACTATGCAAACTCCTGATGCTTTACTCAATGGACAAGCTACAGTAGACCTTATTAAAAGTTGCATGCCAAACATTTTAGATCCTTGGCAAATGCCATCTATTGATTTAGATGCAAGCTTAATTGCAATTAGGATTGCTACTTATGGCGAACAGATGGATCTTACAACAAAAGAACCTGGTACAGGTGAAGAGAAAACGTTCGCTGTAGATTTACGTCAATTACTTAATAAATTAGTTACTGTAGAATATGAAACAACAATTAATATCCAAGATATGACTGTTACTATTAGACCACTAACTTATAGAGAGTTTACTGAAAGTAGTTTAAAAACATTTGAAGAACAGAGAATTTTTAACCTTGTAAACGATGAAGAAATAGATGATGAAGAAAAATTAGCAAGATTTAATACAAGTTTTGCAAAGCTAACTGATCTTACAGTGTCAGTATTATCAAAAAGTATTCATCAAATACAAATTGGTGACACTGTTGTAACCGACCAAGGTCATATCGATGAGTTTATTAAAAATACAGACAAAGAATTCTTTAAGGAAGTTACAGATCATTTAGAAGGTCAAAGAGCAAAGTTTACATTAGAACCAATTAAGGTTACTTCTACTCCAGAAGATATTGAAAAAGGTGCTCCTGAAAATTGGGAGATTCCAATCACCTTTGACCAATCAAATTTTTTCGCATAAGGATCTTAGCCTTGTCGGTGACTGAGATCCTAGAAGAAGTGAAAAAAATGGAAAACCAACAAAAACAAACAAGATCAGAAGTAATGAAGTTATGTTGGTATATGCGTGGCGGTATGACTCTAGACGAAGGCTTTGCTTCATCTTATGAAGACAGATTACTACTTGCTGACATTGTCAAAGAAAATTTAGAAATAACAAAGAAAAGCGGAATGCCTTTCTTTTAATGTAAGACCCTATCAAGTTCTTTAATTAAATCATTCACATCATTGTCGATGCTTGCGGCCATCTTGGTATTCTTTGGTGCTACCTTTGGCTTAGGTTTACGATTTGTCCTTGCCGCCACTTTTAAGTTTGGTTTTGTTTTTGGTACAGGATTTGCTTTAACGTCTGCTTGTAATTGAGCAATTACTGCTTGTACTACTTCAGGACCAGCTTTTTTAATTTCGCCTGCTAAATTGTCAAGTGTTGGATTACCTAACTCAGCGGCTACAGCTCTTGTTGCCATCTTACCTGTAGCATTGCTTACCCATTGTTGTCCTGCCCATACATAGTCTTGACCGTCTTGTGCTTTAGCCATTTGCCCAGCACCTGGTGCAACTTTAATTTTAGGATTAGGTTTAGCAGTTTTACCAGCGGCAGGTTTTTCTTTACCGCCTGCTTGTGGTTCTGCTTGTGGTTCTGCTTGTGGTTCTTGTTGTCCACCCGCTTGTGGTTCTGCTTGTGGTTCTTGCTGTCCACCCGCTTGTGGTTCTTGTTGTCCACCCGCTTGTGGTTCTGCTTGTCCTGTTGCAGGTGTTGCAGGTTCTGCTTGACCTTGTTTGGCTTGACCTGCTTGAGTTGGCTCTAATTTTACATTTGCTTGCTGTCCTACTTGACCTATTTGATCGTTAGTCATGCCAGCATCTCTCATAATGTTCATTATAGATCCAGTGTCTAATGGTTCGCCCGCATCTTTCCATGCTTTTGTAAGTTTGTTTGCTGTAACTTTGTTACCTAAATCTTTTGCACCTTGCTTTACTGCTCCTGCGGCTTTTCCTGCGGCACCTTTGACAGCGCCTCCTATTCTACCTGCTAAATTTCCTAAGCCACGTTTTGCTTTTGCTCCAAGTGTGTTAGGATTATCTAAAGGTAATTCACCTTGATCTGGATCTTTTTCTGCAAGATATAATTCTAATCTTTCTTGCATTGAAATAGACTCAGTACCTCTTACAGCTACTCTGTCATCTGCAGGTTCGTTTTCTCCACCTTTTAGATCTAATTCAAGTTGTTTCTTTTCTGCAGGATCAATTGGCTTTGCAGTTTGTGCTTTTTCAGCGTTGTCGTCTGCTGTTGCTAGAGCGCCTTGTACAACTGCTCCTAGTCCGCCGCCTGCATTCTTAATAGTTGCTATTAATTCATCACCATCTGCGGCATTTGCTAGTAATTCTCTTAAATTGCCTGCTGTCAAACTATCTTTAGGTATGTCTTTAATTGCATCAAAGGCCGCTGTGAGATTTTTTGCTTCAGGGCTATTTTGTATAACTCCCATTAAGTCGTGATACTTTGCCGCCGCTTCATAATATTCCGGACTAAAGGTTTTTGCACCATTCATTGCATTCTCTATTGCATTAAGTGCTCCTAGCTGATCTTTTGGAATAACAGTATCATAACTGTAATAGAATCTATTTAAATTACCATTTACAGTAACTTTGTATGTACCTTCTAGTGCATCAGGTGCTACTCCTAGTTCTCCCATAGCATCTGCTCGCATAGCTAGATAATTTTCTTTCTTCATGGCGGCTTCCATAGCGTCCCACTCAGCATTTTCAGCTGTTGCTATGTTGTCAACCATATTATCTGTAAGTTCTTTAAATGCCATACCAGCAAGAGCACCATAAGCCGCTACTTTCAATGATTTACCAACTGCTGTTGAAAGTTTTTCACCTTGCAGTAAATCTTTAGAAGCACGTAGTACCAAACCAGCGGCAGCACCACCAGCAGGACCACCTGCGAAAGCTGCCACAGTAGTTAAAATACCTACTGCAATACTTGCTTTGCCTGGATTTTCTTTTGCCCAATCACTTACTTTCTTAATGCCTTGTACAATTTTACTGTCTGAATTCTCTGCTTCGATTTTCTTTTTGAGTTCATCAAACTTTTGATCCATATTTTTTACAGGACCAGCTTGTTGTGCTAGTCTACCTAGCTCATTTATTTTTGCGTCTACTGCTTTAGCAATGTCTACTGGCAATTTAGCCGCCGCTAGTGCTCCTGCACCAACTTTACCAGCAAGTGTTTTATTATCACCACTTGCCATTGCGGTTTCTTCAGCACCTTTAAATAGATCTATAACTTGATCTCTAGTAAGTGTTGCTTCTGAAAGTTTTTGATATTCTTCTAGTAGTGGCCAAAGTTCTTTTTCCCAACGTCCTACATACTTTTGTTGAGATTCTGTAAGATCATGCCAGCCTTCTTGTAAAATTCTATGTGATTTGTTTTCGTATAGTGTAACTTCGTTTATTTTCATTGTAGCATTCCTGCAAGCTGTTGTTTTTTAGCTGAACTTAAACCGCTAAGTTGTTTAGAAATATTGTTTGGTATCTTTACAGGAGCTTTTGGTTGAGCTGTACCTCCAGATGGTGCTGTAGGTTTTGCAGTTTGTTTACCTTTTCCACCTTTTGCCGGAGCAGTTGCCTTACCGGCGCCTTTAGGCGCTCCGCCTTTGCCTGCTAAGGCTTCTTTAGAAGCGGAAACCAATAAATCATCTAATTGTTTCTTTTGTAACACACCACTAGGTATTTCAGCACTAGTTTTATGCCCTTTTGATTGTAGAAATGCTTGAAAATCTTCGCCTGTAGCGGCTTTCATGTTCTTTCCCTGAGTACCAAGGTATGTATTAAATTCTTTGTGCAAATTATTTGCAGTATCACCTAAGTCGGCTTTGCCTGCAAGGTTTCCTGCTTTTGATTTTGCAGTAGCGCCAGGTAATTTGTTTAATATTTTAGATCCAGCTTTACGTGCAAACTGTGTTAATCCACCTGCGGGTACTTCATCTAGTTTATCAGAGTTTGTTATTTCATCAATCTTCATGGCTTATCCTTTTACAGTGTATTTATGTATTTGTTTATCAACTTCGTTGATAAATGTTTTCGCTATCGCTCAAACAATTTCATTTATTTGATTTAAAAGCAATATTACGAAGTAATATTGTTGTAACTTCATGTAGATTGTTTCAGTCAGACGGAACCTTACACTAGGCTCCATCATCTCGAAAACTTCATGTGAGTTCGTCACAGCCGAGATCGGAAGTAGGTATTTGACTATGCTACTGGGCTCTGACCTTTCCCAACCTACGTCGACATCACGAAAAAATTTGCAAAACCGCTTTACCGCTTCGCGGATTTCTTCGCTATCCCCCGCTTCGTTCCAATGCGTGGGGTTTTTGTAGCATACAGCCTATTGGACTACACCAGAATCTGAACATATGCGAATATGTCCTCAAGGTGAATCAAGCAATCTTGATTAAACAGTGTCCTTGTTTTGCCTATAAAATGTTTTTTAATGCTTCTTTAAGAATTTTTGAACTGCCTACTCGCACATTAATGATACCATTGTAGTACTCATCTGTTTCTAGTACCCTGCGATCAAACTGTTCTTTTGCCTCTAGGTAACTTAACACGCCTCTGCTGGGACAATAGTGTAAAATTTCTCTAGTAAATTTGTCTTTGCCTAATTTTAAAACATCTGCATTCAAATGATCTGAAGATCCCCAATAGTCTCTCCAGTCACTTTCTTTGTGTCCACGTCTGCGATTTACTTTTCCCTTTAGCGGAGGTTTGCTTGTTTTAAATCTTGCTAGTTTTTTGCCTATATATTTTTTATTATTGGTAAGATTTGTAATTAGATATACAAAGCCCTCGCAATCTTGAGGTAATGTGTCTACTGTCTGTCCTTTGTATGTCCATTGCATCCTAGTACTTACCGATGCCTAAATATTTTCTTCGCCTTTTTGAGTTATACGTGTAGTTTGGTGTTTTTCGTGTATTTCATCTGCTCTCATTTTGGCAAAAGTCCTAATATCACGTAGTGCTTTCCTTACAGATCGATGTGTGCGTACAGAGTTACGTGCTTCAAACTTTTCATTTTCTGAAAAATAGGCTAGATAAGCTTTTACCAATCTATCATGTATATCATCGTGTGCGGTCATTCTACTACATCTATATCGTTTGCGTAACTAGTGTAACCATTTTCTTTTACTACTCTAAGAACATGATTAACCCTGCCAATTAATTCGTCTTTGTGTGATATCAAGTAAATATTTTTATCTCGTTCTCTACCCATCTTTTTCAAGATAGCCAAACTATTCTCAACTCCTGCTGTATCCATTCCGCTATCTATAAGCTCATCGATAAACAATAAATTTACATTTTGATATAAACTTTCCCATACATCTCTAAAAGCAAAACTTAAACCAAGAATTAACCTATTACGTTCGCCTCTACTTAGATTATCAAAGTCTAAATCTTGTCCTAACTGTGTAATTTCAACAGTTAAATCGTTTTGGAACACAACTTGGTGTGGTAAACCAATCTTATCTAAGTAATATGTAAGTCTATTGTTTAGATAAGCTAAGTTTTGATCAATAATTTTCTTACGAATGAAACTATCTTTGTTTGTTAATAGTTTAAATAAAAATTCTTGGTGATCTTTATAGCTTGTTAGCTCATTTACGGCATTCCAGTTTACTTCTTGTATAGCTGTAGCTTTTAAATCATCAATTTGTTCCTGATAGGGATTATTTTCTGATTGTGTTCTAGCTAAAGACTCTTTTAAGTTTTCAACATTACTTCGATGTTCATATGCTTCTTTTGCTGTGTCATAAAATGTTTTAGGTTTACCATTTATATCGCCTATTTCGTCAAGTGAGTCTACAACGTCAGTGCATTTGGTACTAATTTCTGTTTGATATGCAACGGCATCTTCTAATTCTTTTGTTTTTGTGGCTAGTATTTCTTGTTTTTTATCTTCATTTAAGGGCTGATTACATGCATAACATATAGCATTATCAAGTCCTGCGATGTCTAAAGTGACTTTTTCTACAGACTTATCTGCACGTACTAATGCAGGTTCTAATGTACTTAATTCCTTTTTAAGAGCCAAAATAGTGTTGTTATGCTCCGTCCAATTAGATAATTTTTCATGACAATCTAGTTCAGTATCAATATCTAGTTTATCTAATTCATCAATAGCTTTAGTAAGATTTTCACAGTCTTTTTTATGTTTTGCAGACCAAGCTCGCTGTCTTTGAGCTAGTTGTTCTATACTTGCTTTTATTTTTTCGTTAGAAGTTTCAATAGCTTCTATCTTTAATGTTTCTTGTGTAATTGCATCTTTTGTATCTTTAATTTTTTCTTTTAGTGCATTAGATTTATCAGTTAAAATTGTAATTCCAAGTAGTTGTTCGATAATTGCACGTTGATCATTCTGTCGCATAGACAGAAAAGGTTCAGTATAAGTGTTTAGTGCTACAATATGTTTGAACATATCGTGACTCATACCTAATAAGTCGTTAATTGTTTCTTGTGTTTTACGTGAATCGCCTTGTGATTCGTCAATTAGTTCTTGTTCTTGATCATTTATATAAAATTTAAGCAAATTAGGGCCTCTGCCACGCTCGACCCTATAATCTACGCCGTCCTTTTCAAAATGCAAGGTTACTAACATACCTTTGCCGTTAGTTTTATTAATTAGGTTGTTTCTTTTAATATTTGTAAGAGCCATACCGTATAATGCATAGCTAAGTGCATTAATTATGGTAGTTTTACCTGTACCATTTCGCGAACCACTATCGTCGCCACCTTGATCTAAGTTTTCTCCAAGCACAAGTGTAAGTTGTTGTTGATCAAAATCAACAGCCTGAGTCTGATTACCTACACTCATAAAGTTTTTTACAGTTAAATCTTTAATTTTTATCATTCTAAGCCGTTGTAAATATCCATTAGTGTTACTTTGTCAAAATCTACAGTATCTAACTCTGCAATTTCACCTGCTACAATTTGATCTACACTTACAAATTGTGATATATCTAAATCTGTTGATATTTCGTCAATTTGTTTTTGTGGTATTAGCGTTAATTCTCTACAGTTGTAATCTTTAACAAATGTTTCTTTTATAAAGCTTGCCTCTTCATAAGATATTGGAACATCAATAGTTACACGAAGATACATTTTTGGTTTTATTAGCTTATCAGTATTTTCAAGAAGTTGTCTCAAACCATATGTACGATATTTTGGACAATCAAGCCAATTTATGTATTCTGGCTCTTTATTATTTTCTCGATCCAAAATCATCATGCCTCTTTCATCATCTCCTGCATCTGCATAATTGTGCGGAAAGGCATTTCCGATATAATTAATTTTTCCTTGGTGTTGTCTTTTATGAAAATGTCCACTAAAAACATATTCTTGATGTTTAAAATGTTCTACTTTAAGATCTCCGTGATCTGGCATTTTGACAAGTGCATTCATATAAAAACTAGGAAGCTCAAAATGTCCAAAAAGATATTTTGCTTTAATGTTGCTTATTTTTTTGTATTCGTCTTCAACTAACCAAGGCACAAGTGCAACATCTTCAACTACAGTAATTTTATCTACAAATGTTATTCCAGGAATATGCTTTGCAAATGCTGTACTGTTAACATCTCGTTTATCTTTGTAATATAAATCGTGATTACCGTCAAAAAAGAAAAATTGTTCAAATGCTTTACCCAATTTTTCCATTGAACGTATAGTTGCGTCCATGGTTGTTAAATTTAATGAATTTCTATTATGGTGCCAGTCGCCACAAAAAATTCCAGTCTCACAACCGTTTTCTTTTGCAGTTTGAATGTACCAGTCTATAAAATCTTCACAATCGTCGTTATGTACACGACTATTCCCTTTTAAGCCAAAGTGAATGTCTGTGAAGACTGCGGCTTTCTTAAACAAATTTAGTATACTCCAATCTACAGTAACATTATATAGTATTTTTGTACGGCTGTCAACCTCTATTTTGAAGTTTTATCTGTGAAAACACTAGTACCTGCTTCTTCATTTCTTTTTACACTAGCTTCCCACTCTCCTTGGTGCTGTCTAGTATAGCTAGGATTTAGATCATTCATTTCAAGAATATCGTCTCTAATGTTTTGATTCCTTTTTTCTATATTAATAACACGTACAAACGAATTTGTAACTGCCGCTGTATAATATGCAAAAGGATTTTGGCTTTTTGATTCATCAAATTGCAATCCAATTTGAGTTAATTGTAAAATTGCTTGACCTTTCATTTCGTCATTATATGTGTAACCTCTAACATTTCCTCTTGTAGCATATCTATCTACAAGTTTCATCCACATCATAGCTAAATGATCAGTTGCCTTTCCGTGTGATTTGGAAAAATATCCATTCTCCATGCCTCCAACCCAATGACTTTTTCCTACTAGTTGTAGTTCATCGTTATCGTTAAATTTATAATGAACAAAAGGTGGAAAATTAAGCTTTTCTTTAGTATCTGCTATTGTTTTTGGATTTTTTTTGCGTCCAGCTTCATCTGGTATGTGATCAAATGTCATTACCCTAAAAATAAGCTCTTCTTTGGTTATTTTTTGGTAAGGAACTTCACACTCTGCCTGTTTTACCTTTTCTCCAGCTAATTTTCTGCGTTCGTACTCAGCTTGACTAAGCTTTTTTGCTTTATTTCTTTTAGCTTCAGCAATAGTCCTTATATTAATCTTTTCAACATCAGGCAAGATAATATCGTAATTTGCATACTCCGGGTCTGTATAGCTGTTAAAGGTATTTTTTGATTTGTGGATCTGCGTCAATATATCTTTGTTGTTTAAATAGTTCTTTTTTCGCATCATTACTCCAGTTGATTTACTATTTATTATAATATACTCTGTTAACTTTGTCAACTAAATACTAGTGGAGATTTAAAATAAATGGCAATAAGTGGATTTAATCAACTAGCAAATAGAATAGCATCTACAGCAGATACCATTTCTACAACCGCACAAACTATAAACGCTTTTAATAGAGGCTTAGGAAGTGGTGGTAATCTGATGAATACAGTTGCAAGTATAGGTAGGGGAGCTCAAACAGTTTCCAATACAGTAACAGCCGCCCAAGCTTTTTTAGGCGGATCTACTAGAGGTAACTTAGGAAGTTCAATACGCATGTTCGGTAATGCATCGCAAGGTGTAAGATTTAATGCGGCACCACCTGATCCTATGGTAAAACGTGCTATTGTATCAAATAGTGTGAATCCTAATTTCGACGGAGGCGACTGGCGAGTTTCTATTAGTGTGCCACCAGAAATACAAGGAGGACCTATTCTTGCTCCTTTAACAATGGAAGGTGGAAACTCAAAAATGGTTTTTCCATTTAATCCTACAATACTTTTAGGTCATAGTGCAAACTATTCACCAATTACTCCAACACATACAAACTATGCCTATAATGCTTACCAAAACAGTCAAGTAGATAACATTACTATTACAGGTGAATTTTACAACGAGAACGAAAATGATGCGAAATATTGGGTAGCAGTATTACATTTTTTAAGATCTGTAACAAAGATGTTTTATGGCGATAGTAATCCTCAAGGTAATCCACCTCCTGTATGCAGATTAAACGGATACGGGCCACATGTGCTTAGTAATATTCCTATTGTAGTAACAAACTTTACAACAGACTTACCAGCAGATGTAGATTACATTGAGTGTACTGTACCTGGTGCATCAAAAAGAGACTTAGTACCTGTACAATCACAGTTTACAGTTACAGTAATGCCACAATACTCAAGAAGATCAACAGCTAAGTTTAATCTTCAACAGTTTGCAAATGGCGACTTTACTACTGGCACAGAGGGCTTTGTATAATGACAAATAAACTAGGCCCATACAAAAATACTCCTGTAACAAATACAGGATTTTTAGATATTTTTAAACCTGTACCTATTCCTGTAGCTGGCAATGATGTATTATATGAAATATTACCTCAATACAATTACAGACCAGATTTATTAGCTTATGATCTTTACGGAAAAAAAGAATTATGGTGGGTGTTTGCTCAGCGTAATTTAGACGTGTTAAAAGATCCTATTTTTGACTTTGTTGCTGGTACAAAAATTTATCTTCCACAAGGATCAAATTTAAGACAATCTATAGGATATTAAATGGCTTCTTTTTTTAAAAAGTTAACTAAGGCCGCTAGCACTATTTCAACAATAAAAAGTGTTACAAATTCTGTTAGCACAGGAAACTTTGGTAGCCTTGCTAACACTGCAATTAATATAGCTAGCAATCAAAATAATATCACACAGCAAATTAATTCAATAAGTGGCTTTGGAAAAGTAGCATCTCAATTTGCAAGCACAGCAGGAAAGTCATCATTATTTGGACAAGACTTTACAGGAGGTACATTTGGGTTTCCGCAAAATAGAGGAAACTTTAATTTCGGTACAATTTTAGGAGGTGCTTTAGAATTAGAAGGCTTAGTAAATAGTCCAATTAGAATTATTCCTAAAAGTGCCGCAGAGATTTTTAATTTAGAAGGAGGCAGATTTGATTTTTTACGCCAAGCCGCTTCTGACCTATCAGAATTAAGTGCATACAGTGATTTCGTGGACGATAGTTTTTATGATCCTAGAGATCCTGTTAAAAAATCCGGTGCATCAAAAAGCAGAATAGAAAATCCTTTACGTAATTTTAGTTCATACAATTATAAGTTTACAATGGGAATATTAAGTGCAAAAGAATTTAATAATCCTAATTTGTATAGGGAAGCAGACGGATTTCAAAACTATATTATTAAAAGTACTGGAGGTCAATTAGAAAAACGCTATCAAGTTTTAGACGAAGTTGAAAGAAGCCCAGTTGGCCATGGTGAATACTTTATTGAAGATTTCAATTATGAAGGATTAGTGGCACCTAATCCCGCTACCGGTGTGACAACAGGTATGCTTATACAGTTCAAAGTAATAGAACCATTTAGTATGGGAAATTTTACAGAAGCAATAGTAGGGGCTAGTGCATCTTTAGGTTATAAAAATTATTTCTCAGCTCCTTTTTGTGTGAGACTAGACTTTTCAGGTTGGGGTGAAGAACAAGAACAATTAAAATTAAAGCCTATATTTTTACCTCTCAAAATAAATCAAATGGATATGAGAGTTACAGGACAAGGTTGTGAATATGATGTATCAGCTGTGCCATTTACTGATTTAGGATTAGCAGATAATAATAATAAAATTATGACTAATGTAAATGCACCAGGAAACATTGTGCATGAAATATTACAAACAGGTGAAGATTCTTTATCTAATAATTTAAACAAAAGAATAGAAGTTTTAGAAGAATCAAATGTAATCCCCGGGTATGATAGATACTTAATTTGCTTTCCAAAAAACCGTGACAGTATTTTAAAATATTTAGAAACTGGTAGACAAAAAGTTGAAGAAACTACAGCATTACAAGAAGAGGTTACAAAACAAGGATTAGCATCAGAAGAAGAAATTGATCAAGAACTATTATTCAACCAACAATCAGTTACTGATAAAAAGAAAATAGAACCATCATCTCAGATGTTTGAAACTTTGCTAGCATATGCAAGTGATGAAACAAATATGAATGAAATAGGATTATCTGCTATTGTAAAAGATGATGCAGAAGGCGGCGATGCACCTATGGCAACATTTAACGGTGCATATTCTGGTGCAGGAGCAGAGCCAGAACGTGCTAAATTAATTAGAAAAGATGCCGCTGTAGCACAACAACCTACCAAAGGTAGGATTACACAGTTTTCACAAGGTGAGTCTATAATAAGTGCTATAGAAAAAACATTACTTAACAGTGAATATTGTAAAGAAAATGCAGTAAAAGAAAGTGATAGTAAAGGTGTTAAAAGGTGGTTTAGAATTGATCCCTATGTGTATTTAGAAGAAAACAAAACAACTGAAGAGAAAGTAGGTAGACCGCCTGCTGTATTCATTTATTGTGTATATCCTTATGAAACTGATGAAGCTAAATTTTTAGGACCAAAACAGATTCCTAAGAATACAGCAGGATTAAGGCAATCTGCCGCAAAAGAATACAATTATACCTATACAGGTAATAATGAAGATGTATTGAGATTTGATATAGAATTTAACACTGCTTTTATGAAAACTGCCCTTGCAGGCTACGGTAATAACTCTGGAGCAATGCAGGCTGAAGCAAGTCAATCTAAGGTTATTTCTGATAGTAGTCCTAAAGGAGCCAAACTTGCTGAAACTCCTCCTGAAGCAACAGATGCTGTCGAACAATCTGCAGGCACTCAAGAAGTCACACGTTCCGAATCAAACAATGCTACAAGAAGTTTAGATATACGTAGACAAGTAGCTGAACAATTTCATGATTCTATTACAAATCAAATTACAGATATGATCAGCGTAGAAATGGACATATGGGGAGATCCGTTTTTTATGCCTCAAGAAATAGGCAACTATGCTCCTAAACAATCAGGTGCTTCTCCTAATTCAACAGAAGATGGAACAATGACATATACTAAAGGTGAAGTATTTGTAGTTGTAAATTTTAGGACACCATTTGATTATCAAGTAGATGGAGCGTTAATGGACCAACCAGTAATAGTTCCGCAATTTAGTGGATTGTTTAGTGTATGGAAAACAACAAGTACGTTTAGTAACGGACAGTTTACACAAACATTAAATTTAATTAGAAGATATGGACAGTCACAAGAATCTACCCCAAATAATAAAGGACTTATTCAAATTGAAGAAGATGCAAAAATGAAAGAAACATTGCCTAATAGTTCTAAAGTAGACGATAGTCAAAAATTAGGTAGCAATACTCCTTCTGAAACACAAACTGCTGTTAACCAAGCTTCAAATTTACTTACACAAATAGAAAATTCAGGATCATCAGTAGTAGGCGATGTTACAGGTGCAATAGCTAACCAAGCCCAAATAAGCCAAGGTATTGTAGCTAATCTAACAAGTTCAGGATCAGTAGCATCACAGGCTATTTCAAATCTAACAAGTTCAGGATCAGTAGCATCACAGGCTATTTCAAATCTAACAGGCTCGGGGGCAGTAGCATCGCAAGCACTTTCAAAATTTACTGTGCCTACAACAGCTAATCTTTCTGTTGATAACTTCGGCTTTAACAAATTTAAAACAAGTGATATAATAGGAGATACTAGTCAACTTGTTAATGATGCATTAGTAAATGCTATTCCATCATTTGGCCAAGTTAGTGTTGACTTGTCTACGCCTCAAGGTCAATTAGGTGTGCTTACAAATACTATCAACAAAGGATTTGATGATATATTAGGAACAAAACCAAGTCCTGCAATAGTTGATGCAACTGAAGAACTTAAAGGATTAGCCACAAGTGTAGCAAGTATTGATTTAGGACCATCAATAAATCCAGAATCTATTACAAAAGATCAGACACAAGCACTACTAAAAATAGCTCAAGCTAAAAGAATGAGAGGAACAGTAACATAATGTCAGACTCACCTCAAGATAATACATATACTATAAATGATGCTCCATCAATAGGTGCAGATCCTAATGCTAATCCTCACGCTTTTAAAGTAAGGGGAGACACTTTTTATCAAACTATAACACCTTCTGGTGTAGTTACAAAAGATCAGGTGTTTGCAACTAAAACTACAGACGATGTTATACCACCAGAAGCTGTTGAGCAATATAGTGCTTATTTAATTTTATCAAATAAAGTTAAACCTATTAGTAATTTAACTCCAGAAGAATTTTCTATTAATCAACAATACATAGAAGAAGCTGTAAAAAGGAGAAATAAGGCATTAGATTTAATTGGTGGAACAGAATATACAGAAGAAAATTTGAATGTAATTGCAAAACAAAAACCTTTAGCAACATCAGTACCAGATTTTCAAGTAGATGCTAGTGGCAACACAGCTCCTTCAGTAGTCAGCAAAGATTTTGCACACCTACCTGCTGATGCAGGTGTTTATTCTTATCAACAAATTGACTTATATGACGATAGATATGATTTTGAAACAGGAAAGAAAATACGTGTAGGAGTTGCAGGCGGAATAGCAGGCGGTGCAGGTAATACTACAACAGAAGGTAATACAGAATCTACAGTAGAACAATCAGAGTATCCTAATTATGGTCCTCCGATGTAATAATTATAGTAAACTGGATATATAATGGCTCGAGGCGAATATACAAGAACCCCCCATCAAAACAGGAAATTTAGAGATCCTGGACCATACGAAGCTGTGGTTGTAAATCATTTAGATGTAAGATATATGGGCGGTCTTGAGGTTGAACTTATAAAGTATGCTGGATCTGGCGGTACTCCTGAAAAAGGCGGAGAACTTGTGCAAGTAAGGTACCTAAGTCCATTTTATGGAATCACACCTGCATCTGGATTAACACCTAACGATGGTTATCAAAATACCCAAAAAAGTTATGGAATGTGGGCGGTACCTCCCGATATAGGCACCCGCGTACTTGTAATATTTGCAGAAGGAAATCCTAATCTAGGGTATTGGATTGGTTGTATACCTGACGATTACATGAACTTTATGGTTCCTGATGGCAGAGCTAGTACAGAACAAACCACGGCACTTACACCAGAAAATATTAAAGGTGCAAAATTACCAGTTGGAGAATATAATAAAGCATTTGAAGATGGATCTTTAGTTGATCCTACTTTATTTGAGAAACCTTACAATAAAGACTTTACAGAAGTGTTAGAAACACAAGGGCTTTTATTCGATGAGTCAAGAGGTACTACAACTTCAAGTGCAAGAAGAGAAATGCCAAGTATGGTTTTTGGTATAAGCACTCCTGGACCACTCGATAAAAGAGACGGTTCTCCGCAGGTAACAATAGGTCCAGCAGATGACAAAGTAAATGTACCCTATAATAGACTAGGCGGTTCAAGTTTAGTTATGGATGATGGTGATCCGTCATTTATTAGAAAAACACACCCTGAAGATGGTCCTCCTATCTATATGAATTTAATGAAAGAAGAAACCGGTGGCAAGTTTACTATACCTCAAAATGAATTGGTACGATTACGTACTAGGACAGGTCATCAAATTTTAATGCATAACTCAGAAGATTTAATTTATATTGGTAATGCTAGGGGAACTACTTGGATAGAAATGACAAGTGACGGAAAAATTGATATACATGCACAGGATAGTGTAAGCATAATGACAGATAATGATCTAAACATTACAGCGGAAAGAGATATCAATTTTGAAGCTGGTAGAAATATTAACATGAAAGCTACTGCACGTTACAGTAAAGGAGAACCTATTGATACAAAAGGGCTAGAAAGCGGACGAATACATTTAGAGGCGCAACATAATCATAATTTACTTGTTGGTAAAGATTCTAAAATTACTGTAGTTGGAAATATGCATACTGGAGTAGGTGAAAACCAGTTTATATCTAGCGGAAAATACTTGCATGTAAACACAGGGCAAGACAATAGATTTACAGCAGGAGGATATACGCATTTACATTCAGGAAAAGAACATCGAGAAACTGCCACATTTATACATATGAACGGACCAGGAGCCGCAGTTGCTAATCAAGCAGATCTTGTAAAGCAATTAGAAACTGTACAGTTACCTTATATTTTTCCTGGCACATTAAACCCTGTTGCTTACGATAGTATTTTAACTAGAGCTCCGCAACACGAACCTTGGCCACATCATGAAAATTTAGATCCAACTGCATTTAAAAAACCAGAAACTGATAGAGAACAACCAGGTGGCTTACCTACTTCTGAAAGAGTGCTTACTCCTGATACGTTTTTTAAAAATAAAGGTGGAAGAATATCAAGTGCATTTGTAAGTGGCTCAGGAGGTAATCTTGATAGTGGATACCAATCAACTGCTGGCGGCACAGGTTCTGGAGTTGGTACTACACCAATCGATGATTATTCAAGTAATTTTGAATTTAGTGAAGAATTAGGCTCACTAAGTTCTAAGTATGAATCTAAAGGCAATCCTACAGCAATAGGTTTTGACAAAACAGGAGGTTGGAGTTACGGAACATATCAGCTTGCAACAAGACCTGGAGCATTCAAAGGCTACATGCGTTATTTGAAGGCAAAACACAAACAAGTATATGAAGTATTACAAACAGCAGGCGGAAATTCTGCGGCTATGAATGGAATAGACACCTTTAGAGAAACTTGGCAATTAGCAATGTCTGAAAAAGATAAAGCAGAAACGCAACATGCTTATGCTGTTATACAATATTTTGTGCCAGCGGCAGATAAAGTGACCAATAGCACAGGTATTGACGTAAGGTTAAAGTCAAAAACTTTACAAGACGTACTATGGTCTACTTCTGTTCAACACGGTGCAGGAGGTTGTAATAAAATTTTCAAAAGAGCAATACAAAGATGCGGTACTAAGACTCCTACAGATGATGCACTGATAGTAGCAGTCTATAATGAAAGAGCCGCAGATAATGGAAGAAAATATTTTGGAAGTAGTAATAATAATATTAGACAAAGTGTTGTAAAAAGATTTAATAATGAAAAATTAGATGCTTTAAAAAGTTTAGAATTAGAATTAAAAGCCGCAACACAGGCACAACAAGGTAGTACCCCAGGTGCAGTCACACTGCCTGTGGGCCCGCAATAATAGGGTAAATACAGTATGAGTGAATTAGAAAAAAATCTATTTAAGCGTGTTACTGTAACACAAAAGCAAAAGGATGCTGTAAATGGTCGTGCCTATAGAGGGTTTTCAACTGTTGATGGTAAAAAAGAAGGTTTTGCAAAATACGATTTTGATCTAATAAAACAAGATCTTATAAATCATTTTCATATTAGACAGGGTGAAAAGTTAAGTGATCCTAGTTTTGGCACTATTATATGGGATATGTTGTATGAACCTTTTACAACAGACGTACAAGAAGCTATTGTAGATGATGTAACAACTATTGTAAACTATGATCCAAGGTTAAGTGTTGATGAAATAGTAGTAGATACCTATGAAAAAGGTATTACTGTTGAATGTGTAGTAGTATTCCTACCTTATAACATTTCAGAGCAGTTACGATTTACGTTTGATCAGGCCAATGGCTTGCTGTAAATTATATACGCACTTATCTGTAACAGATAAATATCATAGTAAAAGAGGAAAAAGACATGTCGTCAACAGATAGACAGACAAGATTATTAGTATCTGAAGACTGGAAGAGAATTTATCAAGCATTTCGTAATGCAGATTTTCAGAGTTACGATTTTGACAATCTTCGTCGTACTATGATAAATTATCTTAGACAAAACTATCCTGAAGATTTCAATGATTACATAGAATCTTCAGAATATCTCGCATTGATTGAAATGATAGCTTTCCTCGGCCAAAATTTAAGTTTCAGAGTAGATTTAAATGCTAGAGAAAATTTCTTAGAAACGGCCGAAAGACGAGAAAGTATATTACGTTTAGCACGTATGCTTTCGTATAATCCGAGACGTAATCAAGCCGCTAATGGCTTACTTAAAGTTAATACAATTAAAACTACAGAATCTATTATTGATTCAAGCGGTATTAATCTTGCTAGTACAGTTATTAAATGGAATGATCAATCTAACACAAATTACTTTGAGCAATTTCTTAAAATATTAAATTCAGCATTGCCTGTTACAAATAACATAGGTAATCCTTTGAAAAGTGCAAGTATTGCAAATGTAATTACCCAACAATATAGATTTAATGCTACAAACACAACCTCTGCAGTTTTTCCTTTTACAAAAAGGGTTGAAGGAGTAAGCACTAGATATGAAGTGGTAAGTGCAGGTATATCAGGAGAGGATATTGTAGAAGAAGCTCCTATTCCGGGAAATAGTCCAGCATTTTTATTCCGTGACGACGGGCAAGGCGCAGGTAGTAGTAACACAGGGTTTTTTATGCACTTCAGACAAGGCAAATTAGATAGCTCTAACTTTAGCATTACATCACCTGTACCAAATCAGTCAGTTGCTATAGATGTTACTGATATTAATGATACAGATATATGGTTGTACAATGTCGATTCTAATGGTTTTGAAACAGATTTTTGGACTAAAATTGAAGCAGTAGAAGGTAATAATATTATATACAACAATTTATTTGAAGGTATAAAAAATGTTTATGCTGTTAATACTCGTGTAGGCGATAGAATAAATTTAGTATTTTCAGATGGAGTATTTGGTAATTTACCAACAGGTAATTTTAAAATATATTACAGGACAAGTGCTAATGCAGGTAGCGTAATTACACCAGGAGCAATAGGAAATGTAAATATTGATATTCCTTACCAAAATAAATCAGGTGGACTAGAAACACTTACTTTAGGTTTGCGTTTAAATTATACTATCACAAATGGAAGTGCAACAGAATCTAATACTGAAATAAAAAATAATGCTCCAGCAACTTACTATACACAAAATAGGTTGATAACAGGAGAAGATTATAATATCGGTCCCTTATCAGTAAGCCAAGAAATTATTAAAACAAAAAGTACTAATAGGATTAGTAGCGGAGTAAGCAGATATTTTGATTTAAAAGATAGTTCTGGAAAATACAGTAACACAAGTCTATTTGCAGACGATGGCGTTTTATACAAAGAAATATTTTTAGAAAAAACACAGTTTACTTTTACAACACAGAGTGATATTGAAGGAATCATTAATAATACAATAGAACCTATACTAGGTGCGGCTAATACTAAAAACTTTTATTTAGATCAATTTCCAAAAACTATTGTATCTGATTTAAATGCAAAATGGAATCAGCAATCACTTGCAACTAATCAAGCTACAGGAAGATTCTTAGATAGTACAGATTCTCCTTATATGACAGGCACATTCACTGCAAATAGTTTAAGGTATATAGAGCCAGGAGCATTATGTAGATTTACGGCACCAACAGGCTTTCATTTTATGAAAGATGGAACACTAATGACAGGTACAGCAGACCATTTTGGATCTAGCACTTATAAATGGGCTAAAGTTATTTCAGTAGACGGCGACGGAACAACAATAGATACCGTAACTGATACTGGTCCTATAGTTTTTAATGATAATATTCCTTCTAATGCTATTTTAGATAGAATTATTCCAAACTTTTCACGTGTCTTAGTAGATTCTATAAAAGTACAAATTATAGATCAAACTTTTGCTTATAAGGATTTTGGTTTAAGGTATGACTTAGAAGATAGACAGTGGAAACTTATAACAACAGAAAATTTAAATACAATATTAGACTTTTCTACAGGCAAAGCAGGAGATTCTACAGGGCAAAATTTAGACTCTAGTTGGTTTTTATATTTTAAAACTGACGGAGAAACTTATAATATCACTTATCGTAACTTAAAATATGTTATAGAAAGTGCAGACGAAATTAGATTTTATTTTGACGGTATAGACAAAGTTTATAATCCTGCTACAGGACAAGTAGTAAGAGATAAGATTGACATTTTAAATATTAATACTAAACCTGCTAGTACAAGTCCTTTTACAAATGATTTTTCTTGGTCAGTTTCAGGAGCATATAGAGATCCAGATGGGTATGTTGATTCACGTAAAATAGAAGTACAGTTTATAGATTTAGATGATGACGGCACTGTAGACAATCCTGAGATCTTTGATGAGATTGTATCTCCTGATACTGTTACTACGCTACAAAAAACTATATTTCAAAAGAAATATACAACATCAGACGGTGTAGAAGATTTCAAATATTTTGATAATGCATCAAATGAGATTACTATTGTTGCAAATGAAGCGGCTATTGCTCCTTATAGTACTAGGACAGAAGGACAAATATTTTATTTGGATGATGAGAAAGTATTTAAAAAGTTACAAAAGTCCTTGAACAATACAGTATTAAATTCAGATTACAAAGCATTTATTGGCAGAGGCGGTTTAAAGTTCCATTATGTTCATGTCGCAGACAGTAGCTATAGAATTGACCCAAGTGCAAGTAATCTAATTGATACTTATTTGCTAACAAAGACCTACGATAACAATATAAGAAAGTTTATCGCAGGAGAAGTTGCAACACTACCTATGCCACAAAGTAATGATGAATTGTATAGGAGTTATGGAGCTTCTTTAGAAAAAATAAAAAGTATAAGTGATGAAATTATTTACTATCCTGCAAAATATAAAATATTATTTGGATCAAAAGCACCGGCGGATTTACAAGTGAAATTTAAAATTGTTAAAAATAGAGATGTTGTTACAAACGATAACGAATTAAAATCAAATTTGATAGAAGCTGTAAATAGATTCTTCGCAATAGAAAATTGGGATTTTGGAGAAACATTTTACTTCCAAGAACTTAGTGCATATATTATGACAGAACTATCACCTAAGTTAGCTTCTGTTTTGATTGTACCTAATCAAGGCACACAATCCTTTGGTAGCTTATTTGAAATAAAATCAGAACCAGATGAGATTTTTGTAAGTGCCGCTACGGTTGCTGATGTTGAAACTATAACTGAAATTACTGCAAAGGAAATCCAAGCAAGTGGTACAGTTATCACAAGCTCGACTACAACTTCTACTACAACAGGAATAACAAGTTCAGCTTCTACATCTACTACAGCTAGCACAGGTGGAGGTTTAGTTACGTCTAGTAGTTCAACAAGTTCAAGTAGTTCTAGCTCAAGTAGTTCTAGTTCAGGAGGCAACGGTTCAGGTAGCTCAGGAGGCAACGGTTCAGGTGGTTCAGGTTCAGGCGGCAGTGGAGGCTATAGCTATTAATGTCATACGATGATAATCAAAAGGATTTAACTCCTCCTATACCCGGCGAAAAAGTTAAGAATATAGGTATTAATTTTTTGCCGAAGTTTTTCCGTACGGAAGCAAATAAAAAGTTTTTACAAGGGACTATTGATCAGCTTGTACAGCCAGGAGTAGCAGAAAAAGTAAGTGGATATATTGGTAGGGAAACTGCAAAAGCATTTCAACCTACTGACAACTATATTGGTGATGTTACTAATGATAGGAAGAACTACCAATTAGAACCTGCCGCTGTAATTAAAGATAATTTTGATAATGTTTTATTTTATAAAGATTATAATGACTATGTAAATCAATTAGGCGCATTTGGTTCGAATAACGACAATCATAGTAGACTTAATAATCAAGATTCTTACGGATGGAATCCTAATATTGATTGGGATAAATTTGTAAACTTTAGAGAGTATTATTGGTTACCAAATGGTCCTACAAGTGTAGCTGTAAGAGGACAAAATAAAGAAGTTGTAAGTACTTACACTGTAACAACTTCAGATCAAGGTGATAATATCTCATATGTTTTTAATGACGGTTTAACAGTAAATCCAACAATTAAATTATATAAAGGGCAAACTTATAGATTTGAAATAGACACTCCTGGGCATCCAATAGCATTTGCTATTACAAGATCTTTTACTCCTGGAAGTGCAATACTTACAGCAGGATCAGAAGGAATTAGGGCCGATGGACAGTTTGATGCAAAATTGTACGGCAACAATTATGATCAAGAAGAATATGTTGTATTGCCTAGCAGTGGGTCTGTAACATTTGAAGCAGACGAAAATGTTAGTACTTTGTATCCTACAGGTATTACAAAATATGGAAAAGAAGGAGAAGTAATTTCTGTTGTATATGTAGAAGAAGGCACGATAGAATTTACTGTACCAGAAAATGCTCCTGATAGACTTTATTATGTAAGTCAAAATAGTGTTGATACAAGTGGTCTTATAAGAATATACGATATAGCGGAAAATAGTGCAATAAATGTAGCTGATGAAATTTTAGGCAAAAAACTTATTCAAGTGCAAATAATGTAAAATTATCAAATGGCATGAAACTTACGTTTCAAGGCGAAGTTACACCTGCAAAGTATGCTACAGGACAATGGTATGTTGAAGGTGTAGGATCACAAATAAAATTAATTAATAGTAAAGACTTAATTATTCCTGCGGCATATTCTACAAATAAGCTTGTTCCTTTTGATACTGATAAATTTGATGAATTACCGTTTGCTGATGCTAAAGCATTTGCCGCTACAAAAGATTATATCACAGTAAATAGGGCAAGTCCAGATAGAAATGCATGGAGTAGGTATAATTGCTGGTATCATAAAGATGTAATTTTAGCTAGTGAATCATATAATAGCTTACCTACAACACTCGACGAAAGCACTAGAGCTAAACGTCCTATTATTGAATATGAAGCAGGACTTAAATTAAACAACTTTGGTGTGTCAGCAAAGAATGATGTTGATTTAGTAGATGTCTTTACCAAAGACGTTTTTAGTACTATAGAAGGATCAACTGGTTACAATGTTGATGGTGTAGATTTGTCTGATGGCATGCGTGTATTGTTTACAGCAGATACAGATATTTTAGTGTCTGGAAGAATATATGAAGTTAAATTTGTTACTATTAATAATGTAAGACAGATAAACCTTAAAACAGTAAGTGACACAGATCCTATTGACTTAGAAACAGTGCTTGTTACACAAGGTTCTAAGTATGCAGGTACAAGCTTTCATTACAACGGAACATTGTGGGTTCAATCTCAGCAAAAAACTATTACTAACCAGCATCCATTATTTGAGGTATTTGATGCTAACACAAATAGTTTTAGTGATACAACTTATTATGGTTCTACAACATTTACAGGAACCAAAATATTTTCATACAAGCAAGGAATTGGCACTAACGATACAGAGTTAGGCTTTCCGTTATCTTACAAGTCAATTAATAATTCTGGTGATATTGTTTTTAACTTTAATTTGTTAAACGATACATTTACATATCAAACTGATACAGATTTATTTACGCAAGCAATTTCTACAGGATACTTAAAAAAATACAAAAGCCTTACAGAATTTGATTACGTAAATGGGTTTAGCAGTATTGCAACTAGCACAAGACAAATGGTGCTAAAACAATACACATCTACAGATATTAAAAATAATAATTTCGAAATTGATGCATATAAAAAAGCAGGCGATCTTAATGATCTAATTGTACATGTATATTTGGACAATAAATTAAAGATAATAAATCAAGATTATGAGATTGACAGAGCTAATGGGTTTGCACATGTACGTTTTTATAATGATTTAAAATCCGGACAAGTCATAAAAATTAAAACACATAGCTCATCAGCAAAAGTTAATGGTCATTATGAATTTCCACACAACTTAGAAAGAAATCCTCTCAATGAGGATATTACAGAATTTACCCTTGGCGAAGTAATTGATCATGTTGATACCATGATTGAAGATATACAAGGATTTAGCGGAGAATATCCTGGAAGAAGTAATTTACGAGATGTAGGAGAAACTGATCAATTTGGTAAAAGATTTGTAAAGCATAGTGGTCCTATTAACATACCTCTTTATCATATAACAAATAAAGAGTTTAACATTGTAAAAGCTTTGAGGTATTCAAAAAATGAATATAGTAGATTCAAAAGAAAGTTTTTAGAAACTGCAAATAGTTTAGGATATGACGGTCCTATAAAACAGCATGTTGATAAAATTTTAAATGAAATAAACAAAGAAAAAATAAAATCAGAACCTTTTTACTTTTCGGATATGTTAGGATACGGTGATGCTAATGTAATTAAGTATACAGTTGTAGATGCAAGAACAACAACATACCCAATTACTTCACCTTTTAATTTAACCGATTTAAGTGCAAAAAGTATTAACATATATCTAAATGGAATACAATTAGAGTATGGATTAGATTATACATTTAATTCAGACGGTTATGCTGTTATCACAGCTAGTAAAGTTGAAGATGATATAATTGAAATTTATGAGTATGAATCAACTGATGGCAGTTTTATAGCACCTACTCCTAGTAAATTAGGATTGTATCCTAAGTACTATCCAGAATTAACAATAGATGATTCATATATTCAGTCATCTACAACTAACACTGGTCCTTTTAAAGTTTACGGCAGAGAAGAACAAACTACAAAAACACATAAAGGAAAAGTAGGTTGGTTTTATCCTTTGTATACTTCTGAAGAAGTCGCTATAGCCGCAGATTCAGATTCAAGTGCAGATACAGGTTCTGCACACAAACATGTGTTTGAAGGATTATCACAAATTTTCTATATGCCTTCTACAGAAGTAAATCATGCTGTACAAGATTCCGATTTGTACGATGAATATCCTGTAGGTGTTGCAATGATACGCGGTCATGACGGAAGTTATATAAAAGCGTACAAAGATTTTAGAGATGAATTAATACTAGAATTAGAAAGACGTATTTTTAATAACATAAAAGTTGATTATTCTAAAGCTTTACTTGATATACAGGACTTTATTGGCGGCGAATATAGAACATCTGAATTTTCTAAATCTGAAGTTGATAACACATTGGCTGCAGACTTCCAACAATGGCTAAGATTAATTGGTAGCAAAGAATATACAGAACATGATTTTTACGATCCTAACAATAGTTTCACATTTAACTACGCAAGTGCTAGCACACCTCTTGGTAATGATCATCCAGGTTTCTGGAGAGGTGCCTACATGCATGCGTATGGTACAGATCGTCCAAATGCAACACCTTGGGAAATGTTAGGCTTTACAATGAAACCAACCTGGTGGGAAGCAACCTATGGTCCTGCACCATATTCAGGAGATAATCTTGTCCTATGGAAAGACTTAGAAGAGGGAAGAATAAAGGAGCCTGGAGTTGCAGAAGTAGTTAACGGCAAATATGCTAGGCCTGGATTAACAAATCATATACCTGTAGACGGCCAAGGAAAATTAAGATCACCAAGAGATAGTAATTTTGCTAGGGCTTTTTTAAGACGTCAAGCTACTAATGGTTGGAAGTTTGGCGACCATGCACCAGTAGAAACTGCCTGGAGAAGAAGCAGTGAATTTCCGTTTGCAATACTATTAGCATATTTGCTAAACAAACCAGCTAAAGTAATGGGATTAGGTTTTGATGTATCTAGGACAAAGAAAAATTTAGTCAAACAATGGATACAAAATGATACAAACAAACCTATACAGCTTTCTACTGCAAAGTTACCAAATACTTACAAAGATGATACTAGGGTACTAACCTGTGGATTAGTAAATTACATATATAACTTGGTAGCAAGTGATGTACTTTCAGTGTATACTGATTATAAAAATAATCTTGCAAACTTGCGAAATCAATTAGGCTTTAAAGTTGGAGGATTTACCGACACAAGCAAGTTTAATTTAATACTTGATAGCAGGTCTCCCACCAAGCAAGCAGATAGAGATGGAATATTTGTTCCGCAAGAAAGTTTCAAAGTCTTTAACAACACAAGTAGTCCTTTAGAGATGGTGACATATAGTGGTATGTCTGTGGAAAAAGCTGGATCAGGATATATTATTAGAGGATACAGTAATACTTCGCCAGAGTTTGAATATTATAAACCTAAACAAGGATCATCAAAAATAACTGTCACTGTTGGAGGAATATCTGAAGCTTCGAGTGAATGGTCTGCAAATACATTTTATGAAAGAGGTCAAGTAATACAATTTAAAAATGACTTTTATAGGGCGGCAAGACAATTTACAAGTGGCGACACATTTACAGCAGATGATACTGTAGCAAAATTAGATGAATTACCTATAACAGGAGGCAGGACAGCACACTTCTTTAAAGATTTTGACGAAACAGAAGTCTTTAAATTACAGTATGGTACAAGATTATCAACTACACAAGAAGTTGTAGATTTAATGCTAGGTTATAATGCTAGACAAAAAGTGTTAGGATTTAGTTTTAATGAAGTTGACTCTTTCAATGAGAAAGTTGAAAACTGGGAAAATACTGCAAGAGAATTTATGTTCTTTACTACACAAGGATGGGCGGCAGGCACAGTTATAACATTAAGTCCTGGAGCACCTAAAATAGAATTTAGTAGACCTAATGTTGTAGTTGATAACCTTTATGACACATTCTATGAATATAGCATATTTAAAGCTGATGGACAACCATTATCTGCAGAATTAAATGGAGTAGTAAGAGAAGGTAATAGTTTTGGGTTAGCTGTAGCAGATTCTGATGAAGGCATATATCATGTAGCATTACCTTTAGTACAAAAAGAACACGTAATTCTATTAGAAAATAAAACAGCATTTAGTGATGTAATTTACGAACCAAAATCCGGATACAGACAAGAACGTATCAAGGTAAGTGGATATAGAACAGCTGATTGGGATGGAGGATTAAATCTACCTGGATTTTTATATGATGAAGCGAAAATAGTAGATTGGTCTCAGTGGAAAGATTACAAAATTGGAGAATTAGTCAAATATAAGCAATTCTATTACACAGCAAAAAATAACATTCCTGGTTCCAAAAATTTTAATGCAAGTAGTTGGTTACAATTATCAAATAAGCCTGAACCAGAGCTAACAGCAAACATGGATTACAAAGCTAATCAGTTTACTGATTTCTATGATTTAGACAGTGCAGGTTTTGACAGTGAGCAACAGAGATTAGCACAGCATCTAATAGGTTATCAAAAAAGACAATATCTAGCAAATATTATTAATGACGATGTAAGTCAATTTAAATTTTATAGAGGATTCATTGGTGAAAAGGGTACTATGAATGCTCTTACAAAATTATTTGAATCTTTAGGTACAGGACAAGAGTCTGCTTTAGATTTTTATGAAGAGTGGGCAATTCAAACAGGAAGGTTTGGTGCAACAGACAATACTAAACAGGTTGAATTTAGTCTCAAAGAAGATTTAATGACAGAAACACCTCAAGCGTTTGAGTTGCTTAATACATTACCTACAACTAATTACGAAAAAGTTTATAGAATATTACCTAATGAAGTTTTTGATAAACCTGAGAATTATAATCATGAACCGTTCCCTACAAAAGTAATATCATCAGCAGACGAATATATAAAGACAGGTGGATATGTATCTGAAGAAGATGTAGCATTTGTTGCAGGATCAATTCCAGAACTTGCATTAGGTGATGTAAATGCAGTAAACCTAGGCGATTATATATGGGTTGTTGAAACAGGGAAAAATACTTGGAGTGTGTATCAAGTGATTCCTGCGAACGTCAATGTAGTATCAGCAACAGTAAGAACAGATACTATTTCGAACGATGGTATGCGTTTAATTGACTTACAACTTGACACATGGGCAGATATTCCATATGATGGAATTAAAGCACTTATCACTGTAAATGATATTATTGGTGTACGTGGCGCGACTGCATATAATCTTGATGGCATGTATGCAATAGAAAAAGATGGAATAGATTTAACTAAAGTAACAATTAAAGCAGATATAAATGTTGAAACAGAAGACTTTGAAGGCGAATCATTTCAAGTTGTTAAATTTAGAGAAGTGCGTAGAGCAACTATTGACGAACTTAATGTAAGTCGTTATGACATGTATGAAAAGCAAAAAGTATGGATAGATAATTATAATGGTGATTGGGCCGTACTTGAGAATAATCCAGCATTTTCAGAAAACCAAACAATTTATAATACATCAGATTTTGATAGCACCGCACATGATTTTAGTAAAGGTGGCACTGTTACAGAAAATAACAATGATGTTTTTGTTTCTGCACCAGGAGACGGTTCAGGAAAAATTACGCATTATAAAAGAACAAACGAAAAGAATAATTTAGTTTATGATAATGTAATTCAATTAGATGCTAATGATGATTTACTTAATACTGCAAGCACTTCAAGATTCGGTGAAAGTATATCAGTAAGCCCAGACGGCGAATACTTAGCAGTAGGTATGCCAAACGCAACTGGAATCAAAACAAAATTTAAAGGTGACTTTGACAAAACACAAACTTACACTAAAGCTGATATTGTAAAGTATAGAGAAAGTTTATGGAAAGCAAACAGAGAAATACTTCCAGAAATTTCTTCGCAAGCATTTACTACATTTGATACATATGTTAACTTGGCTGCTTCTGCTGATGCAGACTCTACAACTTTACAGCTACTAGTAGCAGGTGATCCTGGTTTAGCTAATAATACAGTAGATCATTTACTAGTTAGAGCACCAAAAGACATGTATTTAGGCACTTCTGCAGGAGATACTATTAGTTTATATTGGAATCAGCGAAGTTTTGCTTATCCTACATTAGATAATTATTTGCCGTTCAACGGTGCAATCCCTCAAATTAATTTTAGTTTTCTAACAGGCCAGCATACGATTGTCCATAAAGTTGATCATGTGTTGTTTGTATCAACATTTGTTACACTACCTACTGTAGGTCAAACAGTTACAACAAACACTGGTAGTGCTACAGTCGCATACGTAGGAACAAAAGCTGATAGTGCAGTAATTTATATTAAAGACACTAATGGTATATTCAATGTTACAGATGAATTGTTTATTGACGAAACAATATTTGTTGGTTTTTATTCTGAAACATCAACTTACAACACAAGTTCAGCTGTAGATGGATTTTGGTATATTAATAATGGATTTAGTTATTCTAATAATGCAACATACTATGACACAGGTAGAGGATTAGTATATGCAGATGTTAGATTAGCTTCATCATCAAGAGTATTTAATACATATTCAAATATTCAACAGGCTGTAGGTTCGATTGGATCATATGTTAAGAATAAAAATAGAGCCAGCTATATTACACATTTATCTTACAGAGGTGATCCAGGCGGCGTCGAAGCAGATCAACTAAGCAACAAATGGGTAGTAAGAGGTGAAAAATCTTATACTGACACTTTAAGTGCAGGAGATGAAACTGAATTTAGAATATATGATCTAGAAAACAGAACAGTGGATGTTACTTCGGCTGGATTTAGTCTAGCTATTTTAAATAAAAAACAAACTATTGTAGATCTTTGGGACGGATATATAGATTTTACTTTTGATGAATTTGATTTTAACGGAAATGTATTCGAACCTGTAATAGGAGATATAATCAGTGATGTACAAATTCCAAACGACGGACAAGGCGGGTTGGCAATTACAACTCAAACTACAAGCACAGCGGAAGTTGTATTTTATAGAAGAAACTTTAACAGCGTAAGAGTTTATGTAAAAGCATTAAGCGGCGATTGGAGCCAGTTAACAAACATAGGCAAGTATTCTATACAACGTAATGCAAATACAGCAGTAAGAGGAATTGCTGACGTAAATCGTGTTATGGGCACAGTAGCTGACGTAGACAATGATATTGCAGTTGGGACTGCTACTGTAGGTAAATTAATAGTATTTGAAAATAGTTCACAATTCAATGTTGTTACTAATCCAGAAATTGTTGATGAGGAATATTGGTTCTTTAACGAAAATACAGAACAGGGTATTTCTAGGACAGAAAATCCTCCATATAGTCTGAACAAAGATTACACACAAGTATTTCATATACAAGCAGAAGCTACTGGAGTAGCAGGTCCTAACACAGAAGGTGCGGTAGCAATATATAGAAGAACTGAAGGAGGAAATTATAGACGACAGTATGTGTTTGTTTCTGAACATAGAAAAGAAAATAGAAAATTCGGCAAAAAAGTCAAACTAGTACAAAAAGGAAATTATTATACACTTGCAGTTTCAAGCGAAGGTTTAGGTACAAGAGAAGATCCAGGTAGTATCGAATTTTATAGACATGGTGTTAAGCCAGAACAAGTCAATAATTTTAGAGGCAATTATCAGATAGCCGCATACAGTGTTGGCGATATTGTAAAAAATAATGATTTATTTTACCTTTGTATAAGAGCCGCGGCTAGCACAAATTTTGTTTCTGATCCTGTGTATTGGGAAAATATAAGTTGGAAGCACGGAAAAGACAGAAATTATAGAGGTGTATGGGACAATACTTACAGATATGAAAAAGGCACTATAGTAGAATACAATAATCAACTTTACAAAGCAAAAACTAATATTGCGGCAGGCGCTAGTTGGGCACCAACTAGCTGGGATTTGCTAACAACTAATATAGACTATATTGGAATGTTACCAAATAGAACGAGTAAAACTTTTTATACAGACGAAAACATATTTGATCCTATACAGGATATACAACAATTTAGTAAAGATTTCGATCTAAGCAAAGATGGAGATGTGCTTGTTACCACAAGCACACAAGTTGCTACAGATAGTACCAGAGATATTGCAGTAGTAATATACAGAGAAGTAGATGATAAGTTTCAGTTTTCTCAAATGATCACTGAAAAATCAGCAGTTGACGGCTTTGCTGATAAAGTAAGTATGAATCCTGAAGGAACAAAGATTGCTGTTAGTGCTCCTTTGGAAGATACTACAAGAATTAATCAAGGCGTTGTAAACATTTATAGTGCAGATACTAGCGGAACATTCGGTACCCCAATTACTACGTCAACGCAGATAGACTGGACACGGTTTGCTACAGCAGTTTTAGAAATGTCTTCAAATAACTTTACTCATCCACTAGTACCTTTCTTAAAAACGCAACATACAGATGGAAGAATTTATGCTGATGCTAATTTAAGTGGAAATATTGCAGATAGTGTAGATCAACAAGCAGATGATATAAATGTTTGGGACGCATTAGAATGGCAAAGATATGCGGCTGATCAAGATAATCATACGGTTAACAGTCATTCTTGGATAGATGGCACAGTAAAATCTGCATTTCTTAAAGTAGCAAGTTCTTATCCTTCGGCTTTGAAAACAGTAAATGTTGATGTAGGAGAATGTACACCTAATCAAATTTTACTTCCACCACAAGACGAAGAATCAGAAAAGTTTGGTCATAGTGTTGAATGGGGATCAGAATACTTGGCTATATCAAGTCTTAATGGGGATCAAAAAATTCCTACAGAATTTGATACATATACAAAAACACAAACAGATTCATATCAGTTAGATGTAACCTCTGATAGGAAACAAACACCTACTACTTTTGACAATAAATTTACCACATTTAAAAATATAAAAATTGACAAAGGTGTTATATATCTGTACGAAACACTAGAAAACAAAGTAACACAATCAGAAGTTATTACGTTTCCATTAATACAAACAACGTTCGGAGAAAATCTTCTAGCACAAGGAAATCATTTGTATGTAGGTTTACCTCAACAATTTGATAATAATAAAAGAGGTGCTGTAGTTGATTTTAGAAAACTGCCAGGAAATAATGCTTGGAAACAAATAAGAAGCAGTGTTACTCCTGTTGATGTAGATAAAATTAGAGGAGCATTTTTATATAATAAAAGAGAAAATCAAATTGTTACATATCTTGATTTCATAGATCCTGTGCAAGGAAAAATATCAGGTATTGCAGAACAAGAAATTGATTTCAAAACAAAATATGATCCTGCTTTCTACAATACAGGACAATTGGCAGATGATAATGTTGATCCTAATAGGCACTGGGCTGAAAAGTATATAGGTAAAGTATGGTGGAATATTGCAGGAGCAAGATTTGCTCATCCTTATCAAGGTAGTACTAATTTCCAAAGAAACGTTTGGAACACACAATTAGAAGGCTCAACAATTAATGTTTATGAATGGGTAGAAAGTAAATTACTACCATCTACTTGGGATTCTATTGCTGATACAGATGAAGGGTTAGCACAAGGTATTAGCGGAATAAGTTTGTTTGGTAATACAAAATATACAACAAGATTAGTATATGATAGTGTAAGTAAAACTTTTAATAGTCTATATTACTTCTGGGTAGAAAACAAAAAAACAATACCTGCAAACACAAAACGTTTATTAAGTATTAGAAACATTGCCGCACTTATAGGAAATCCAAAAGATCAAAAATATAGATATCTTAGTTTGCTATCTAAAAATAAGTTCCTATTAACAAATTGTAATGACATTGTTAATAATGACGATATTGTTTTAAACATAAAATATACAAATGATAATTTACAAAAACAAAAACAAAATACACATAGTCAATATGAAATTTTAAGTAAAGGCTTATCTACTAGTGTGCCAAATCCTGATATACAATTAAAATGGTTTGATAGTTTGATAGGATTTGATGATAAGGAGCGTAAAGTCCCTAACACTGATGTACCAGTAAAAAGTAGATACGGAATTCAAAACAGACCAAGACAAGGAATGTTTGTTAACAGATTTGAAGCACTAAAACAATTTATTGAACGTGTAAATCTTGTATGTAAACAAAACCTATTAGCTGACGAATATGATCTAAGTTCATTATCTATGAAAGAACCTTTGCCTACTTTATTAAGTGGCGAATATGATCATAAAGTAAGTACCTATAGCGAAATAAATTTTATTAGTACAAGTAAAGTAACTCCTGCAAAGCTTACTCCTGTAGTCCTAAATGGTAAAATTGTTAGAGTAACAATTGATGATGCAGGTAGAGGATATAAAGTTGCTCCAAGACTTAAAATTACCGGCGCAGGAAAAGATGCTGAAGTAAAATTAACTATAGATACTTTAGGAAAAATTACTTCTGCAACTGTAGAAAATCAAGGAACAGGTTATGATGAAAATACTTACATTAGTGTAAGGAGATACAGCGTATTAGTTGAAGCTGATAATACAGTGTTTAATAAATGGGCATTGTATTCTTGGAACGAAACTGATAGTGTATGGTTTAGAAGAAGCATACAAGACTATGACGTAACACAGTTTTGGAGTCAAATTGATTGGTATGCAGATGGCTACAATCAATTTACAGAAATAGATGATATAATTGCAGGTTCTTACTTACTTACAAGTCTTGATAATAGCATAGGTGATGTTGTAAAGATTAATAGTGTAGGATCTGGCGGATGGCTACTATTAGAAAAAATTGCAGATGAAGATACAGAAGATTATACAGTAAATTATAAAACAATTGGTAGACAAAACGGAACAATTGAATTTAATGATAGATTATATGATTATACAAAAAACACTGTAGGTTTTGACAATAGAAGTTTTGATAGCTATTTCTACGATAATACGCCTGCAAAAGAATTAAGAATAATACTTAATGCAATAAAAGACAAAATTTTTATAGGTACTCTTGCAGTTGAATATAATGAATTATTTTTTGCTTCATTAAGATATGTATTAGCTGAGCAAAAAGGTGCTGATTGGTTATTTAAAACAAGTTTTGTTAAAGCTAAACACAATCTTGGACCTTTATACCAAGATCTAACATTTAATAATGATAATTTAGCAAATTACGAAGCTTACATTAATGAAGTGAAACCATATAGCACGAATGTTAGGGAATTTGTAAGTAATTATTCTACAGTACAAGAAACTAATACAACAATTAGTGATTTTGATTTACCGCCAGAATATAATAATTTAACAAAAGCTATAGAAGCTAGTAAGGCACAAGTTATTGATGGTGTAGTAGTTTCTTCACCAAACAGTGCAAGTATATATCCTAGAAAACATTGGGCTGATAATAATTCATATCAAGTAAAAGAAATTAAAATTAGTAATCCAGGTAGCGGATATACATATACACCTACTGTAAAAATTACAAACACAGAAGGATCTGGTGCTACTGCAAAAGCATATTTAGGTTATGGTAAAATTACTAAAATAGAAGTAACAAACCCTGGCTCAGGATATATTAAGCAACCTATTGTTACTATAGAAGGGCCGCAAAGTGAAGGTAGTGTAAAAGCTACTGCTACAGCAATTCTTGGTAATGGTGTTGTAAGAGCTCCTACTATTGTAACTAAATTTGATAGAATTTCAGGTAAAACATACTATACTACATTATTACAAGAAAGCACATTTGCAGGCACAGGTTCTCAATTAACCTACAATTTAGAATGGCCAATGGACCTTTCAGCTTCAAAAGTTAAGGTTTTTGTAGGCAAAGATGCAAATAATTTAGTTGAACAGTTAAGAAGTGCTTATACTTTTACTAATATTGAAAATAATACAGCAGGTTATACACGAGAGCAAGGTAGAATTACATTTACAACTCCACCAAAAAATAATGATGTTATAAAAATAAGTTATTATAGGCCTTTAAGCTTGCTTACAGCTGAAGATAGAATAAACTTCGCATACAATCCAACAAAAGAAATGTATGGTAAAGAACTATCACAACTAATGACAGGTATAGATTATGGCGGAGTTCAAGTTCGTAGTTTTGAATTTGATAAACCAGCTGGTTGGGATAGTGCAGGCTGGTATACAGATAGTTGGGACACATTTGATAATACATTTGAAGATGAAGTTTTTTATAGTGATGGTTCTACAAATGCTGTACAGTTGACAAAACCGATGGCAAATGGCATTATGTATAATTTTTACTTGAACGGTGTACGTATTGATGATCCAAATTATGATAATAGCACCCTAAATAAAAACCCTAGTGCAATTACAAATTCGATTATAGGCGATGGAGTTACAGATACATTAGATTTAGAAACTATGGGTATTAGGTTAGCACCTAGTGATGTTTTAATAATAAGAAAAACTACTAGTGATGGAAGCACATTGCCTGATGCAGAAAGTTATGATACAGCATTGTCTGGAGGTGACTTGGCATATAAAACAGCAACAGGTTTAAAAGCAGAAGATATTATTATCGATGGTGATGACTTTGTAACACCTACAACAAGTGGCGGTCCTGAAGAGCTTGTTCCAGGACAAGTACTAGATACTTTAGACATAAAAGTGTTTACAAGAGATAGTGCAGGACAAGGAAGAATACACAGTCAAAGCTATACAATGACTAATCAAACCATTTATGATTTAGGTGTAATTCCAAGAACTGCTCCTGCTGTAATAGTGAAAGTTGCTAACGTAATTCAACCTACTAGCAATTACACAATTGATTGGAATTTGAATACAATAACTTTAAATAATCCAACTCCTGGTGCAGAGTTAAACATAATTGCAATGGCACAAGGTACACAAAAAGTTTTAGATTTCGGCACAGGACAATCAGTAGCTGGCCAATCAGATTACCTTACAACAGTTGACTGGGAAGAAGGAGTTAGTGTTTTTGTAAGTGTCAATGGTGTGGCATATAATGATGTGGTTGTATTTAATAGTGCAGAAGATAGTGTTCCAGGACCAGCAAAGGTTGGTATTAGATTTAGTACTCCTTTAGAAGCATCTAACTACAAAATACATTACACAGTATTCAGTGATAGCACAAAAATAAATTACAGTCAAGTAAGCAAAGACCAATTCCAAGCAGATGGTACAACTAAATCATTTTCTCTTGCTACTACTCCATTTTATGCAAAACCAAATGAGCATAACATAATTGTAAAAGTTGCAAATAAAATTTTAAATCCTGGTTATAATATACAGTATACTATAGATTCAGATAATACGAGAGAATATAAAATTGAATCTTTCCAACAGCCAATAGGATCAAATGCGGCATCTGATATTAAAGTATTTGTTGATGGAGTAGAAAAGTTTACTCCAAATGAGTGGAGATTTGATATTGCTAATAGCCAAGTTGTGTTGGCTGATGAAGTAGGTAAACCTGGCTCTACTGTAGAACTTTTTGCAATTACAGATGGCGAATACAGGATAACAGGAAATGTAATCACGCTTGATAGTACTCCAGCTCAAGATACAATTATTGAAGTTTTCCAATTTTCAAATCATGATTTACTTGGCCTAGAAAGAATCAACTATGACGTTGTTAAAAGGACTTTGTTATTATCAACTGATGTACAAAATACAACATATAACAGATTAACAGTAGGAGAAATTACACTTAGAAGTAAAGCAGTAGATGCTGAATATGTATGGGTAAGTGTAAACGGTGAATTGCTTACGCCTAGTGTTGATTATTATCTTAGAGATGACCAAATGAAGGTTAGGTTAGTAAGAACACCAGAAGCAAATGATGTAATTGATGTATTGCACTTTAGCGAAAAAGTAAGTACAGAAAAATTTGCATATAGACAATTTAAAGATATGTTAAACAGAACACACTTTAAGCGTTTAGATAAAGAAGCTACTACTCTTAGTGTTCCACTGAATAGCATAGATTTAAGAATAGAAGTTGTAGACGGGACTAACTTATCAGTACCTAGCAAAGGACAGAATATTCCAGGAGTACTTTTTATAAATGGAGAAAGAATAGAATATTTTGTAAAAGAAGGCAATACATTAAAGCAATTAAGGAGAGGTACACTTGGTACAGGTGTAAAATCAGTTTACCCAGCAGGTCAAAAAGTATTTGATCAGAACATAAGTAAGACTATACCATATAAAGATATGACACAGTCACAGAGCTTTAATGGAGATGGTGCTACTACTGCATTTACTTTAGGATTTGATGTTACATCTGCAGATGAAATTGAAGTATTTTCTGCAGGTTCAAGACTAAGAAAAACAACTTTACAATCTTTTGATCCAGCAGTAGCATTAGATAGTCCAGATGGTGATACGACATTACCAGAAGAGTTTACTCTAAACGGACAAGTTTTAACTTTAAGTGCTATTCCTGCATTGAATACTAAGGTAACAGTGATTAAAAAGACTGGTCAAACATGGACAAATACAGGAGAAACACTAGGAGAAGCTGAAAATTCTATAGCACGATTCTTACGAGCAGGAACTTCGGCGCTACCAGAATAAATACAGTATAGGAAATACAATGAGCGAAAATATGCAAGATAAAAACGGAGTACTAGTACAGGGTCATATCAAGATATTTGATCCTAAATCGCAAGAAGTTTACGTAGATAAGCGTAATGCAATTCATTATGAAAATATGAGTATTGCATTAGCAGAAAGCCTTGCTAATGAAGGTGCAGGATTTATATATGAAATGAGCTTCGGCAACGGCGGAACTTCAGTCGATCCAACTGGTATTATTACATATCTTACCCCTAACAGTACAGGTACAAACGCTACATTGTATAATCAAACGTATACAAAAGTAGTAGACGAAAAAAGTGTTAACAATACTGACACTGCAAGAAATAAAACAGAAACAAGACATGTAAGCGGAACAAACTACACAGATATACTTGTTTCATGTTTGCTTGATTACGGTGAACCGAGTGGACAACAAGCATTTGATAATGCTACTGATCCAGAAAATGCTTACGTATTTGATGAACTTGGATTAAGAAGTTATAGTGCAAGCGGTACAGGACGCTTAATTACTCATGTAATTTTTCATCCTGTACAAAAATCATTGAACAGATTGATACAGATAGATTATACTGTTCGTGTACAGAGTTTAGCGGGTTAAGGAAAAGATTATGGCATATGCAATTAATTACACTGACTCCGTAAATAAAGGAACAATTACTGTTGAAGACAATACTATAAACTCTGAAACTACTATTAGTCTACCTGGTAGATTTACAACAGCATATGGCCAAGCAATCAGTGAAAACTTTTTACATTTATTAGAAAATTTTGCAAATAGTTCTGCCCCAGAGAGACCTGTAGAAGGTCAATTATGGTATGATACTACAACAGGTGTCGACCAACTAAAAATTTATGATGGAACAATTTGGCAAGCGGCCGCAGGGTTGAAAAAAGCAAGCTCAGAACCAGCAGTGGCAAATAGCAGTGCAGGCGATTTATGGGTAAACACAGGCTCGCAACAATTATATTTGTTTACAGGATCTACTTGGGTTTTAGTTGGACCAGAATTTACAGATGGATTATTAACTGGTACAAAGTCGGAAGTTTTAGCAGGAACTGACAATTTAAGTTATACAGTATTGTCTATTAAGGTACAAGACAAAACTGCATTTATTATAAGTGATAGAGCTTTTACACCTAAAACAGCTATTGCAGGATTTACAACAGGAATTAAAGCAGGTATTAATATTAGTTCTGTAGCATTAGTCGGCACAGAAACATTAAAATATTATGGAACAGCTGAAAAAGCAGATGCATTAGTAATTGGAAATACAACAGTACCAGCGGCGAATTTTGTAAGAACAGACGTTAGCTCAACATCAAATTTTGATTTAAAAGTAAAAAATAATGATGGTGTTGTAATTGGTACAGGAGGACAATTAAGCCTAGGTGTTGACGGTGAGCAGGGAGTTATCCAACACAACACTAGCGGATCTAATATTGATTTTAGATTAAGAAGCGGCACTTCTACACCTACAATTATGCGTATTGACGCATCAGGAAAAGTAGGAATCAACAATAGTGCTCCTGAGCAAGATCTTGATGTTGCAGGTAATATTAAACTTACACCAAAAGCAGGAGTTGCTGGTTCAGGTTATTTACAGCTTACTAGTACAACAGATAGCAGTAGTATTAGCACAGGATCATTAATTACAGCAGGTGGTATAGGCGTAGCATTAAATGCTTATATAGGTGGTAACGTTGATGTAGGAGGAATACTACAAACAGGTAATATTGCACCTGACACTGGATCTAGTAGGAATATTGGAACATTAATTAACAAATATGACAGCATATATGCAAATACATTTTTTGGTAATTTACAAGGAAATGTTAGCGGTACAGTTAGCGGCAGGGCAGGCTCTGCAGATAAGTTAGCTAGTGCAACAACTTTTGCAGTTACTGGTGATGTTGATGCGGCTAGTTTTGAATTTGATGGACAAACTGGCGGCAGTACAAAAACATTTAATATGTCAATTGCTAATACCTTTATTAGTAATAAAACTGTTACATATGCCGCTGAGAACTCAGATGAATTATTACTGAATAGACCAACAGGTACAACAGGTGTGTTTAGAATTACTAAAAGTAATTTCCTTAAATCAGTGCCTATTACTCCAGTTGGATCAATGGTTATATATGGTGGAACTACTGCACCTGCAGGATGGTTATTTTGTGATGGCACAGAAGTTAGAAAATCAGATTACAACGATTTATGGTTAGCTATAGGATTTAATTTTAAAGATGCTTCGCTTATTTCAGATGCAGGAGTTAACTTTTTTGCACTACCTGATTTAAGAGGTAGATTTGCATTAGGTATGGATAATATGGGCGGAAACACTGCCAATAGGGTTACAGATGCTACAGCAGATACAATAGGCGGAACAGGCGGTGCTCAAAATACAACAATTCAGCTTAATAATTTACCAGAACACGAACATGATATGGAAGGTGATAGCGGTACTCAGTACTATGCAACAAGAGTAGGAACAGGTACTCCTGCAGATTCAGGAGCCATTCAACTTTCAATTACTTCTGGAACACAAGGTACACAAGGTCTTGCGTCAAGTGGAGGTATTAAAACTACATCTTCATTAGGAACAGCAATGGATACAATAGATCCTTACTTGGCTGTAAACTATATTATATATACTGGAGTAACAACATGAGCTATCAATTAAATAAAACAGATGGTACATTACTTACTTCGTTAATTGACGGGCAGATTGATCAAGCTAGCACAAATTTAACTTTAGTTGGAAAAAACTACACAGGGTATGGCGAAGCGTTTAATGAAAATTTTATAAAGTTGTTAGAAAATTTTTCTAACACTTCAGCGCCAAGTAATCCCCTAACAGGACAGCTATGGTGGGACACGAGTAATGCTAGACTTAAAGTTTATACAGGCACACAATGGAAAGCAAGCGGTGGCCCATTTGTGCAAAACACACAACCTACTATGGTTGCAGGCGATTTATGGATTGATAATTTAAATAATCAATTGTACGCATTTGATGGTACTGACACTACTTTAGTAGGTCCACAATATACAACAGCACAAAAGAAAAGCGGCTTTGAAATAGGAACAATTCTTGATAATCAAAGTAGATCAAGAACAGTAGCATATCTATATATAGGTGGCACTCTTTCTGCAGTTTTAAGTTCACTAGAATTTACACCTACATATTCTCAACGAGTTTTAGGTTTAGTTGATGCAAGCACTAATCCAAATGGTATAATATATGAAGGTGTTAATATTATTAACAACTCAACGTTTAAGTGGCACGGGGTTGCAAATAGTTCATTAGCACTTACAGACTCTGCAGGTGTTGCAAGAACTGCTGAACAATTTTTAGCATCAAATGCTAATGATGTAACAACAGGTGCTTTAACAATTCAAAATTCAGGTGGCTTAACAATAGGGCTTTCGCAAAACAATGTTCAAAAAGTTATTGGTGACAGATTTTATATAGAAAATCAACTTTTAGATCATGATTTAAGTTTGCGTGTACGTTCTAACCAATTTAACTCATTGATTGTTGACGCTTTGTATGTAGACGCAAGTACAGCAAGAGTTGGAATATTTACAACAAACAGACTGCCACAGTACACATTAGATGTTGAAGGTGATATAAGAGCTACAGGAAACTTAATTGTACAAGGTACGCAAACTACACTTGATACAGTTACACTAAGAGTAGAAGATAAAAATATAGAATTAGGCTATCAGTCAGATAGCACAGGCGGTGATGATGTAGGTGCAGACGGAGGTGGTGTTACATTATTATCAACAGACTCTAACAAAGAAATCAAATGGCTAAATTCAACTGATTCCTGGACTTTTAACAAGAATATAGATCTATCTGATACTACTAAATCTATTAAGATCGGCGGACAAACAAAATTAACAAATACAAGTCTATCAAATATTTTGTATGCTGACGAATTAACAAGAGTAGGCACACTTGTAAATCTGCAGGTAGATAGTATTAATATTAATGGTAACACTATTAGTAACAGTGTTTCTAATATTAATCTTACAGCAACAGGAGGAATGGGTATAACACCTGGTGGTGCAGTAACATTTACTGGAGCACCACAAATTAAAGGTGTTGGTGATCCTTCAGACATACAGGATGTTGCAACTAAAGCTTATACAGATACAGAAATAGCAAATGAAGTAATAGTAATGGGTTTTGACATTACCGGATTAGGTACAGGGTCAACATTACAAGCGGCAGTAGCAGGTTATTTAAATGACCTGTATCCTGCAAGTGCGGCAAATAGTGGAAAACAAGCAAAACTACATTGTACTTCATACGCAAACGCAACAGCAAGTGGTATCGATGTGGATTCAGCTAAAACTATTTCCTATATTGCTGTTGATTCTAATGGCACACAGAATGAGTCTGTTGTGCAAGATATAGTTTTTGCAGGAGCCAGTGGTAACGTTTCGTTGACTGCGGCACGTAGTTTGATGAGATACCAGTCAAACGGAACAGCATGGGAGTGGCAGCAAACAACTGCTTATTAAACATATGATAAAAACGATAAATAACATAAGTACTACGAGGAACAGCAATGGCATATCAAATAGACAGATACAATAATACGCTTTTAACAAACGTAGAAGATGGTACCGTTGACCAAACCACGGATTTAAAGTTCATTGGTAAGAATTATGCAGGTTACGGTGAAATTCAAAACGAAAACTTCCTGTTTTTGTTGGAAAATTTTAGTGGAGCGACAGCACCTGCTAAGCCACTAAGTGGTCAAGTTTGGTATGATAGCTCTGTTTCAAAGTTAAAATTTTATGACGGAACAAAGTGGAGAACAAACGGAGGTTCAGAAGCGGCTTCCACAGAACCAACAGGGTTATCAATTGGCGATTTTTGGTTCGATACAACAAATAATCAATTATATGTTTATAACGGAACAATTTTTGTTTTAATAGGTCCACAAAACGCAGGTAGCGGTATTACACAAATGCAAAGCTTATCTTTGCTGGACACAGGCGGTACTACAAGAAATGTAATAGCAGGAACAATTAATAGTGAAACTGTTATGCTTATTAGTACTAACGAGTTTGATATTGCCGCAAGTAATTCAATAACAGGATTTGACAGAGTTAAAAAGGGTATTACTTTAGTTAATACACAATTAGCAAGTAATGGAGTAACAACACCAGCAGGACACTATTTTTGGGGTACAGCATCTGATTCGTTAAGATTAGGAGGTGTTCTTGCATCTAACTTTATACAACAATCATCAGGTGGTGCTAATACTGTGTTTACTACTACAGTTGAATTTCCTGATAGCGGAATTCAAATTGGCAATTCACAAGATTTACAATTATTAATTGAAAACGGTACAGAAGGTGTTATACAGAACGTTACTGGTAATAACAGTAAGATTAAAGTTAAAAGTACAAATGGATCTGGCACTACAACACACTCAGTAACATTTGATTCTACAGGAATTACTCCAGCAGTAGATAATACATTTGCTTTGGGTAGCGGATCATTAAAGTTTTCAAATGTATATGCAACTAATTTTACAGGTGAGGCTTCACAAGCAACTGCACTTAGAGTAGGTACAGATTTTAGAACCGCAAGTGCAAGTGCATCAAATAATACGGTAGCTGTAAGAGATGCAACAGGCAATATTGCGGCTAACTTATTTCAAGGAACTGCTACACAGGCAAGGTACGCTGACTTAGCAGAAAATTATTTAACTGATGAAATATATCCAGTAGGTACAGCAATGGCTGTAGGCGGCGATGCAGAAGCAAGATCCGCAAAAGTTGGAGATTATTGTATTGGTGTAATATCTGAGAATCCAGCTTACTTAATGAACTCAGAAGCGGGGGGCCAAGCAATTGGCTTAAAAGGTAGAGTTCCTGTTAGGGTAAACGGTCCAGTTTCAAAAGGGCAAGCAGTTTTTGCTTGGAAAGACGGAGTATGTAGTACTATTACTACGAATGCGTTAGTTGGTATTGCACTTGAAACAAGTACTGAAGATGGTGAAAAATTAGTCGAATGTGTACTCAAAGTTTAAGGATCGATTATGGCAGATATTACCGCGGCTCGATTAAATAACTTACAATCGAGAATAGCATTAATACTTGGAACAGGAAGCGGCACTAGCGGTTACGGACAAACCCTAGTATCCTCCCAAGTTGTCGCTGATTCAATCGTAGATGCGGACGATATCAATAATATTTTTACTGACATGGTTAAAGCAAGGATACACCAAGTAGGTATCCAAGAAACAGGAATTAGACAAGTTGTTGAAGACCTAAATACTATTGCAGAAGAAACAAGTAAAAATATTGATAATTCAGGTAATGAAACAGCTGATGCTGAAGGTACAAAAAAAGGTATCGCTGACTATGAGTCATTAATGACTCAAATAGAAACTGACAAATTATTACTTCATTCAAGTCAAGCTGCCTTAGAACCACAACTTACAAGCACAAGAACAACTACTTGGAACGGAATAATTACACATATATTTCAAGTTACTTGGGGATCAGCTGACGAAAGACGTCATTTTTTTAATGCAGGCGGAGAAATAAGATTATCTGCAAATAATTCAGGAGCAAACGGTCCTAAAGGATTAGATTGGGCCGCATTATGTAGTGAAATTGGTGTAGTAAAATTCGGGCAAGATACTACTACAGCAACTGGTTCAGGTACTAGTTATGCAATCGGAAACAATGATGTGACATCTGCATATCAAAACTGTTTTCAGAAAGTAGGAGCAGGCACATACAGTGGAATTTATGCTGGTAACCTATACACAGTAAAAGTTAGAATGCCAAATGCAGGCATTAACGAAGGTGTGCTTGAATTTAGAATAGAATTCAATGATGTTGTTTTTGACAACACAGTAGATAATAATGTTGACGGAGCACTAACAAGTACAGTTCAGCAGTATAGAGCAGTTGGTCCTACAAGTGTTACTTCTGTAAGTCCTACATATTTTACTACTGATGCACTCCAGTAAATTTTTTACCCCCACTTCAAACGCTAAATAGTACTATAGAGAGGTTATTTCATGCCAACTAAGGTACTAGCATCACGTTTTAACACATTAAAAGATAGAATAGAAAATATTCTAGGTCCTGCTGAAGAAACTAATAGGGTAGCGGCGAATAATGGTTATTCGTATGGATACGGACAAGCACTAGGACCATTAGTAGACCAATCTAGTAGTAATGATTTAATAGATGCTTTAGCTTACAAGCAATTATATATAAATGTACTAAAAATTAGATTTCATCAGGTAGGCACATCTGCATTTACAGCTGATCCTTTCGTTGTAGGAGATTTTGCAACAAACGCCGCATCTACAGATAAAATTTTAGAAGCGTATATTCAAGGTATTGAAACTCTTGCAACTAATATGGAAAATGATAGACTTACAGTACACCCTTCGCAAGCGTCAATACAATCTATGGGAAGTAGCACTAGTGCAACAAGCTGGAATGGAACATTGTCACATATTTTCCAAATAACATTTACAGATGCACAAGCAAGAAGACAATTTTTTAATGCAGGCGGTAAAATTAGGTTTTCAACAAGTATGAACTATACAGGAAGCCAAGCTAAAAGTCTTGATTGGAAAAATATGCTTGCACAAGTAGGAACAGTAGATTTTGCGTATAGTAGTACTATAAATTCAACAGGCGTAGGACAGTCTTACGGAGGCATAGGGCATGATTATATGTTCAGCTACTATCAAACTGCATATTACAATTCAGGAGGAGGAGTATATAATCCGAATAGATATACCGTATATGCTATGGAAATGAATGATAGTGTGTTACAATTTAAAGTCGAGTTTTCAGATCCTTCCTATGGAGTACCAGACGAAACTGTTCTTGGTGCTGTAACTAGTGATATAGAAGCTGTAGTTCCAGATGGTACCGCATCTATTGACGGCACTATGCAAACAACCGTATCTGTACCATCCCCTACATACACACTTGTATCTAACTTATAATTATTGACATATATTCATAATAATGCTATAATACTGTAGTTCAGTCTTTGTCATTTAGTACCTAAAGATTGAATAAGTACTACTATTATAGGAGGTTTCTATGGACGAAAAGTTATCAAAAGCATTAGACTTTTCTAATTATATGGTTACTCTAAATAACCAAAAAAGACTACTTAACGAAAAATATGCAGAAAATTTATTACATTTTACTAATGGTGGACAATTTACTGTTACTAAAGAACTTATAAATTTTGTAAAACTACTAATTGATAACCATCAAAACGACGATGTGGTTCTTACAGACGATAATGATATTCCTCTCATAATCGACGATATTGAAGCTTTTTACCAAGACATAATTAATGTTTATTTTGAAGCGTCCAACTCTTATCACTCAGAATATATGAAATTAAAAACACAACGTAGTGTGGAGAACCTCGTCGATCATGCAGAAAAGTAGAGGGGCATTATTAATTGCTAAAAATAATACACAAGTTGATTACATAAAGCAAGCAGTTTTTTTAGCAAAACGAATAAAAAAGTTTCTTAATATCGGAACTTCAGTGATAACAGATTCTACAGAATATTTAGAATCTGCATTTGATAGTTCTATATTTGATAAAGTTATTTCCTTGAATAGTCATTCGGAAAAAAATGAAAGATTATATTTTGATGGAGCTATGTATCAAAAACAAGCTACATTTAAAAATAGATCTAGAAGTAAAGCCTTTGATTTATCACCTTATTATGAAACTCTTCTTTTAGATACTGATTATATTATTTCTAATAATTTATTAGGATCTTGTTTTAATTCTGATGACGATTTTATGATATATAAAAAATCCTCAGATATTGCACAAGTAAGAAATGAACAAGAATTTAAATATATAAGCGATACTGGAGTTCCTTTTTATTGGGCTACATGTGTATTTTTTAGAAAAACTAATGTTAATAAAATATACTTTGATCTAGTAAAGCATATCGAAGAAGAATGGGATCATTACCGAAGAGCATACCAAATTACCTCTTCTCTGTTTAGAAATGATTTTGCTTTTAGTATTGCAATACATATTATGAATGGATTTGCTCAAGGTACTTTCGCAAAAGAATTGCCAGGCAAAATGCTATACACAACAGATAAAGATATACTTTGGAAATTAGACGATGATAAAATGATGTTCCTTGTTGAAAAGAAAGATTACATGGGAGAATATACAGCTTTAAGCACAAAAGGACAAACTATACATGTTATGAATAAATTTAGTTTAGGTAGAATGATAGACGAGGTAGAAAATGTCTAAAGGTATACTAGTACTTGCACAAAATCTTCCTGAAGTAAATTATGTAAAACAAGCAGAAGTGCTTGCAATGAGTCTTAAAGTTACTAATCCAGAAACTAAAATTAGTATTGTAACAAACGACAAAGTTGAGTTCAAAAATTTATTTGATAAGATAATAGAAATTCCATGGAATGATGACGCACAGTTCAGTGACTGGAAAGTTGAAAATAGATGGAAGCTTTATCATGCTAGTCCTTATGATAAAACTATTGTAATGGATACTGATATGTTAATCTTGCAAGATATAACAACATGGTGGAAATTTTTAGAAAATTACAAATTGTTTTTTACTAGTAGTGTTCTTACATATAGAGGAGAAATTGCAGATACGCAATACTATCGAAAAGCATTTATTGCAAATAATCTTCCTAATCTTTTTGCAGGATTTCATTACTTTGAAAAATCAAATATGTCATTAGAATTTTACAAACTTTTAGAATTAGTCGTACAAAACTGGCAGGCGTTTTACGAAAAGTTTTTAGAAGGAGTCACAAGACCTAAACACGTTAGTATTGATGTGTGTGCTTCTATAGTAGCATTAATTTTAGATTGTACAAATGATATTACAAATGCTAAAGCAAGTTTTCCTACATTTACTCATATGAAAAAATATTGTCAAGGATGGGTTGATGGGTCTGATAACTGGCAAGATAGAGTCGGCTTTTATATGTCAAGAGATTGTGATATTAAGATTGGAAATTATAACCAAACAGGTATCTTGCATTATACTGAAAATGATTTTTTAGAAAAATCTCCAGTAATTGAAAGATACAGGAATTATTTAAATGTCTGATTTAAGCGAATTATTAAAAGCACTTACTACTAGTGTAGAAACTGATGATCTTACGTATGTATACTATTACAGCGATAGCGGAGAAATATTTAAAATATCAGGTGTAATAGATGAGGTTGAAGAAGGGCAAGAAATACTTGAAGTACTTTACGATATTGCTAGTCCTATTCTAACTGGAGAAAAACGTACAACAGATTTTGTGGTCATTTATGATACTGCGTTAAAGCGTAAAACTTTAAAAGAAAAAAACTATCAAGATACGTTTAAAACTGCATCTGCTATGTGCTATCAAATACCTGTTATTGCAAAAAGCCTTGCAGGTCATTTTTCGTTATCTGAAATTTATGAAGATGTAAAAGTCTACATATGGGTTAAAGAGTTAGCTTATAAAAAAGATGACATAGTTTGGTATAATGATAATGTCTATAAATTACTTGCAGATAACGGAAAGGACAAAAGATGGAGCAAAAAAAATTCTAAGTTGTTTATTGAAAATGTATTCTTATCTGACATTCCTACGCAAAAGTTTTCAGTGTTAGAATTAAAATTTGAACAACAATATAAAGGTATACATGTTGATGTATGGTATGATGATTTAAATCATTTGGCAGGACAGCATGTATGGATAGGAGACTGTGTATATAAAATATTAGAAGACCAGCCCGCACACACAAATTTTGATCCAAAAAATGCAGAAATGCTAGTATCTAATGTAGCACTTAGGAACGACACAAACAAAAATCTTACTTTTACACAAATTATCGATGATGGAAAATTATATTTAGATTTTAATAAAATTTATAGTGCAAAAATTATAGAATCTCATTATGATAAAAGTGCAGATGATATAGTTTATCATACAGATGAACGTCATATAATAGTTTGTAAAAAAGACTTTAAAATTCATATGGATACTTTTGACAAGAAAAAGTTTAATTATTTAAAAACTGATTTAACATTACAAGATCAAAATACATTAAAAAACGGAGACAAAGTTTTACTAGGTACAAAATTATATAATGTACAGTTAAATAAAGAATTTGATATTATAGTAACTCAACATACTAATGAAAAATTCTGGCAACTGAATATACACCCCTCGACATTAAAATATTTTCAAACAACTAATTATGATCAAGATGACCTTTTGTACTTTAGTATTACTGCAAAACATGATCCTAATATACTTTATAGGTCATTGAAAATACCATTATCAATATTAGCTGATAAATTAGTAATTCCGTTTAAATATGATGCAGAACATAAAGAAGATCTTAGTATATATACAGCAAAGTATTTTGATAGTTATGGACACGAAATTTTATGACCAACAGATTTAAAGTAACAGACTATGACATAATTTATTTAAGTTATGACGAACCTAATGCAGAAAAAAACTATGCAGACTTATGCAGTAAAGTTCCGTGGGCAAAACGTATACATGGAGTTGAAGGTTCTGACGCCGCACACAAAGCTTGTGCTGAAATAAGTGAAACTGATAGATTTATAACCGTAGATGGAGATAACATAATAGATCCTAAATTTATTCAGCAAGTTATAGATTTTGATGAACATGAAGATCTACAGCATAGTGTTATAAGTTGGGCAGGATATAATGTAGTCAATGGTTTAATGTATGGCAATGGCGGACTTAAATGTTGGCCAAAGAAATTTGTACTTAATATGCGTACCCATGAAAATGCTGATCCTAATAATGCTCATGCACAAGTTGACTTTTGTTGGGATATAAATTATATTCAAATGAATAGTTGTTTTAGTTATGTATATAATAACCATACTGCCCAGCAAGCTTGGAGAGCAGGCTTTCGTGAAGGTGTGAAAATGGCATTAGATAGAGGAGTGCGTGTTACGAAAGAGGAGTTTGCAAATTTACACTGGAAGAACTTACATAGGTTGTATATTTGGTTAACAGTTGGCAGCGATGCAAAAAATGGGCTTTGGGCAATATACGGAGCAAGAGAAGGCCTATACAAAACAATGGCTACAGAATGGGACTACATAAATGTAAGAGATTTTGAATATTTGAACAACTATTGGAATGAGCAAGTAAAAATAGAAGAGGAAAATCTTTTAGATGCAGTGAAAAAATTAGGTAGCAAATTATTAAATGAATTAGATGTTCCTATCCCAGTAGATCCTTTTAGTGAAGAACAAAGCAAATTTTTTAAAACTGTTTATCAAAATCCTGGTAGGATGGCAAATCAATTCATTGATATTGAGAGATAAACATGAGTCAAAGCAGTTATAATGCTGGAGCCGAATACGCTAGAGAGAAGCTAAAGCAAATTAGTTGTTCAATGTGTCTTGCAAAATGGACACAAGTAACAATGCATTTGCATAATGGGCATACCCATAGCTGTCATCATCCTGCTCCTCATTTTATTCCTTTAGATGAAATAAAACAAAATCCCCATGCATTGCATAATACAAAACATAAAATAAAACAACGCCAACTAATGCTTGCAGGAGAACAACCAGAAGAATGCAACTATTGTTGGAATATAGAAAATTTAAATCATGGGCATTTTAGTGATAGGCATTTTAAAAGTGGAGAAGATTGGAACGAAGGACAACTTGAAAAAATAAAAGCAAACCCTTTAGATGAAAATTTTTTACCAACTTATGTTGAAGTTAGTTTTAATAATACTTGTAATTTTGCTTGTATGTATTGCAGTCCACAAATATCTAGTAAATGGATGGAGGATATTGAACACGGTGGAGCATATGACCTAGGAAATTATCAAGTCCATCATCTTGATTACTTACGCATTAAAAATCAAATACCAATTCCTAACAGAGAAGTTAATCCTTATATTGAAGCATTTTGGAAAATATGGCCTGAGCTATATACTAATTTAAAAGTTTTTAGAATTACAGGCGGAGAACCGTTGTTAAGTAAACACACATGGAAAGTATTAAAGTATATTCAAGATAATCCTAATCCAGATTTGATAATAGGAATAAACACAAATTTAGGAGTACAAGATGCTTTTATTGATAGATTAATACCTATAGCAAAAGATCTAATTCTTAATAATAAAGTAAAAAACTTTGAATTATATACAAGCGTCGAAAGTACAGGAGTACAAGCAGAATATATTAGAGATGGATTAGATTATAAAAAGTTTATTAGCAATCTTAATAAAGTAACAAGCGAAATTCCAATGTTAGATTGGAAGTCAAAAACAGTTATTATGGCAACATATAATTTATTAAGTATTCCTAATTTTAGAAATTTGCTAGAATGGTTACTTGAATGGCGTACTAAACATGGTTCAGCTACGTGGAAAAAGTTATGGTTAGATATAAGTTATTTAACTTATCCTAACTGGCAAACTATTGCATTAGCTGATAATAATATGTTAGCTATAATGGAGTCTGATTTAAAATTTATGCAAGATCATAAAGAACAAGCAATAGGACATCACGGATTTCAAGATACCGAAATTTCAAAAATGGCAAGGGCTGTAGACTATGTGACGCAAAATATAAGCAAAGATAAAACAACTGAGATGATGCAGTTTTATAATTTTTTTAATGCTTATGATTCGAGAAGAAATAAAAACTTTGTAAAAACTTTTCCAGAATTTGCAAATTTTTATAGTAGGTGCAAAGAGGTAGCAAATGCATAAAGTTCCAATATGGCATAGGACAGATTTAAACGACTATCCAGAAACTCCCGATGGTCAAAAGTTATACAAGTATCATTGTGGTATTAATTTAGATTATTTGAATAATACTTACAATGCTCATGGTGATCCTGGTATTAATATAGGAGTAGCAGGTATACATAAAACAAGGGTATACGAAGATATTGATTCAAATTACAAAGGAAAATATTACTATCCTTTTATATTGATGCAACCTATAGAAGGAGTACATTATGGTTCTGTGCCAGATAAACCTATTATAGATATTGAACCAGAACATATATTAAATATAAAAACAGGTAGATGTAAAATTTTAATTGTGAATACCATGGAAGGTTGGGATCATAATTCGTTCTTTAAAATTTTAATTGATGCTATCAAGAGTAAATATTTCCTAAAATATAATGATTTTGTAATACTGTCGGGCAATATGGAAGAAACCCAATATGGTACGCCTACTGTGTATCATAATTGGTGGGAACAGCATCTACGAGAGCACGATTTGGGAGAACTATTAGAACAAGGTGTCCTAAGCATGAATAATTGGGAAAGGCCACACAAGTTTATTTGTTTGAATAGAAGACCTCACGCCCATAGAATAGCAATTACAACACTATTACATAATTATAAACACAAAGGTATACTTACACTTGCTAAAAAAGTTGACAACCATACAGAAGTTTTTGATAAAAATCTTAAACTTATGAATGAATACTATCCTGGATTAACAGCAAAGCCTAAAGCTATGAATCGTCTTCTTAAAGATTTACCTTTGGAATATAATGACGGAGTAGACCCAAATACAGAAAATCCAGTACATGATGATGCCCCTGATAAATTTTATATGAGTTATCTACATGTCGTTACGGAAACATTTGGGAGAGGATCACAAACTTTTTTTAGTGAAAAAGTTTTCAAACCAATTATATACTTCCAGCCTTTTGTATTAGTAGGTGCATATAATGATTTGCATAGGTTAAAAAGTTTAGGTTATAAAACTTTTAATGGTATAATAGACGAAAGTTATGATGATATTAAGGATGACGAGAAAAGATTAATAGTGTTATCGAAAGAAATAGGTAGAATTGTTTCTATGTCAAATGATGAAATTAATAATTTTTATCAAAGTTGCTACGACATCATGATGCACAATTTTTTCCATTGGATATATAGGCAACAAACAATACATATTGATTTAAAAAATAATTTGTTAAGGAAGTTAAATGGATACGCCTAGTTTATTTGCATTTGGTTGTAGTTATACATACGGACATGGTTTAGAAGACTGCTTCGAACTTTATCCCAATGGTAACAATGGTCCAGGAAAACTTCCTACAAGATTGGGTTACACAAATATAATTGCAAAGAAAATTGGTAGGAGGGTGATTAACTGTGCATCTCCTGGCTCAAGTAATAAATTAATTATGCATACTATAAACATGATAAAACAAGAAGAATATTATACGGTTCATCAAGGAAAAAAACTTAAAAAATTACAAACTTATTGGAGAGAAAAAATTCCTGCTATGAATCCTGATACAGATGCTGTAATAATTCAATGGAGTTACATAGACCGACACTGTGTTTTAGATCAATATGCAGACGTGCAATTAGATAAAGTAGAAAATTTAGGACCGTGGGTAAAAAAAGGTAGATCTCCAAAATATTATAAATTTGTTTGGTCTACTTACGATGATCAAATTAGTGTATATCATTATATAAATTATGCTGATCTTACACTAAAAAACATGGGCTTTAAAAAAGTTTTACATTTGCCTCCGCCGTTGTTAAGTTTGCATAGAAGCAAATTAGAAAAGGGTTTGGTTATGGCAGATACAGATATTACACGACACTCATGTGATAAGGCTTTAGATGGCGGCCATCCAGGTCCTCTATCACAACAAGCGTATGCTGAACATTTGTTAGAGGATTATGCTGAATATTTAAAATGAAAAAGATAACTGAAATAGATCCGCAAACTGCCGCACAGCAAGTATTGCCCATGTTGGATGAAATATCTCCTAGCATGTGCATGGCTAAATGGTTGTGGTCAAGTATCCATTTGACTAATGGTCTTACTAATAGTTGTTTTTTACCTCCGCTACACAAAATTGATCCAAAAGCAGTAGAAAATAATCCAAGAGCTTTACACAATACACCAGAGAAAAAAGCACAACGTAAAATGATGCTCAAAGGAGAACAACCAGAAGGATGTAATAGTTGTTGGAAAGTAGAAGCTCAAGGTAAACAACTTAGTGATCGTGCTTATCGCAGTTCAGAGCCCTGGGCACAACAAGGATGGGAAGAAGTTATTGCTACTGGTTCCGAAGGGGACATTGATCCAACATATTTAGAAGTAAATTTTAATCATGCTTGCAATCTTGCATGTAGTTACTGTAGTCCTCATTTGAGTAGTAAGTGGGCAGAAGATATTGAGCAAAATGGTCCATATCCTACTAAAGTTCCACACAATAGTATTGAATATTTTAAGAGCATAGGACATTATCCTATTCCAAACAGAGAACACAATCCTTATGTGGAAGCTTTTTGGAAATGGTGGCCTGAGTTATATCCTAAATTAAAACATTTTAGGATGACCGGAGGTGAGCCTTTAATGGATAAAAATACATTTCGTGTATTAGATTATGTCTTAGATCATCCACGAGATGATCTTAATATTAGCATCACCTCAAATGCAAGTGTTCCAAAAAAAAATTGGGATAGGTTTGTAGATACAGTAAGTTTCATAGATGAATATAAAAAATTAGAAAGCTTTAGGCTGTATGTAAGTGTAGACGGATGGGGAGAACAAGCCGAATATATGCGTGACGGTTTAGATTTTGAGCTTCTATGGAATAATGTAAACAATTATTTAACTAGAACCAAAGACGGCCTAGTAACTTTTATTGTTACATTAAATATGTTGAGTATGCCAAGTGTTAAAAAACTAATGCAAGGTATTCTTGAATTACAACGTATACATAATGTAAAAAAAACAAGGCGTGATGATAATGGAAAGTTGACATACTATGGCAACCATAGAGTATTTGTGGACACACCAGCTTTACATTATCCTGCTTGGCAAAGTTTAAAAGTATTGCCAGAGGAATTTTGGCATTACGGGGATGAGTGTTTAGAATTTATGAAAGCTAATACTGATAAACAACGTGAAAGTCGCTGGGTTGGATTCAAACCACATCAAATTAGGCGTTTTGAAAGAAGTTTAGATTTTATGAAGCAAGGATTTCCTACAGAACAAGACAAAATAAATGCACAGGAGAATTTTGTTAGATTTTTTGAAGAATACGATAAAAGAAGAAATTTAAATTTTCATAAAACATTTGTTGAATTTAGTCCTTATGTAAAAAGATGGAAGAAAAATGCGATACTCACATCATCATAATCTATTAGAAGAACATGACTTGCTTAATCCGAACAATACAGGACTGTATAGCAACTACCCTCTAGGACCTGCTTGGTTCCCTTTACGAGAAAAAACAAAGCAACAAGAAGGTTGGGACAGCATGTTTATTGATTTAGGTAAAACTTTTTTCAAAGGTGTAAATAATCCTTATGCTGTATATATGGGTGTGGGAAAAATAGGTTATCTAGAATTACCAAGCACAATACTTGATGTAAAACCTAGGAATAGAATTAGGAAAAAAGGATTAAAAATTTATTTGCTAGAACCTCTAAGTACTTACAATATCCATGAAACTAATCCTCAGCACATTTATGCAAATTATGAATTAGACGATATTGCAGATATTAGAGCTAGGGAGTTAGATAGTATTTCTATATTTGCAGAACGTAATGAACTTCCAGATGTAACAGTTTATGCTCCTGATTATAGAATAAATGAATTTTTTGGAATGACATATCCTAACCTAAATTTATATTGTTCACCTGTTGGTTGGATATATCCTGCAACTATGAAAATAGATATAGACATTCCAGAAAAAACTAGTATACGTGCAAAATTTTGGTGCGGTAATTGGAAGTATGGCGCTCATAGGCATTTAATTGCATCATACCTTGCTGGAAGATTTGATTCTAATGAAATAAATTTAAGTTGGATATACAGTTCTAGTCCATCTATGCTAAAAAATAATTTATGGTTTAATTTAAAAAAATTAAAAAAATGGGAAAATCCTATTTTAAATGGTGCTCAAAAATTAGATTTACTTGCTCCTCAAACAATGGGCGTAAAAATGAAACGTGCATTAGATATTACAGAACAAGCACCGGACTTACACACGAATACAAATCCTAAAAGCTACTATGACGAAAGTTTTTGTGCTATTGTTAATGAAACAAGGTTTGCTCAAGCTACAGGATTGCTTACAGAAAAAATAATGATGCCTATGCTTAACTGTAAACCGTTTATTATGGTTGGCCCTCCAGGGAATTTAGAATATATGAAAAGATGGGGATTTGAAACATTTAGTGATTATTGGGACGAAAGCTATGATAAAGAAGAACAGCATGATAAACGTCTCGCAAAAATTTTAGGATTAATAGACTGGATAGGTTCTAAGAGTATAGAAGAATTACAAGACTTGTATGAAAGAATGTTACCAACTTTAATGTTTAATCAAGTTAGAATTTTAGACTTACAAGAACAGTTATTAGCAGAACCTATTACAAAAAACATTTTATTCAAGAGGCTCGGATGATAATAAAAAATGACAAGCCATTAAAAATTATTGGGTATGCTGAAAGCACACTTACACAGGAAAGTTTGTTTTATGGAAAAAGTTTTGTTATAGAAGATACTAGTCTTATGACTCCGCAAGAATTCAAAGTATTGAAAAACAAAGATGATTTTCAATATTTTATAGGATTTGCTTTAGACTTAAAAGAAAGGGAACAAACTATTGATCTTTTAGATGAATACGATAGTGATTGTGTTACATATGTTCATGATAGTGCTATAGTGTTTGACGGAGCAACTATAGGTAAAGGTTCTTGTGTTGCAAATTTTAGTTCATTAATGGCAGGAGCAACTGTAGGTAATCATTGTTTTATAGAAACTTACTGTTTAGTAAGCCACCAAACTACAATAGGAAATAATTGTATGTTACACAGCGGTAAAATGATAGCAGGAAAAACAAAAATAGGAAAAAATTGTATGTTTAATTTCAAAAGTGCCGCAATTAACAATATAGAAATATGCGATAATGTTACTCTTGGAGCTTTTAGTAGTGCAACTAAAAGTATTACAAAAGAAGGAATCTATGTAGGCACTCCTGCAAGACTTTTAAGATGAAAATCCATAAAAAGAAAAAATTACTAATTACAAGTGGTTGTAGTTTTAGCGAAACTTCAAATCAAATGCAATCGTGGCCCATTCAATTAAATAGACACTTTCAGAATTTTGGATTAATATCAAAAGGAATGAGTAGCCAAGGCAACGGATTGATTGCAAGAAGTATAATTTATGAAGTAAGTAAAGCTCTTGAAGATACTCTTCCTCAGAATATTATTGTAGGTATAGGATGGTCGGGTGCTGATAGGCACGAAGTTTGGGTAGATAATCCAACATGCCAACAATATAATAATACAGATGGTTGGATACAAAATCCTACTGGGTTTATTGATGGCACTAAAAGTTGGGAAATATTTAATCATCATTGGACCACAACAAAATCAAAAATTTTTTATAAAAATTTTTATACTGAGGTAGGAAAATTAATTGATACTATTGAGAATGTTTTAAGGGTACAATGGTTTTTAGAAAAACATAATATTAAATACTTTATGACTAGAATGTGTGATTGGCAAGATAGCCTTGCTGAACATCATGCTGAAATAGGATATTTAGTAAAGCTTATTGATAAAACTAAATTTTTACCAGTAATGGGTATGTATGAATGGGCCAGGGACGAATCAGGACTTCCTTTAGGCCCAGACGATTACCATCCAACAGTAGCACAACATATAATGTTCACTCAAGAAATTATATTGCCATTTTTGAAAAAGACGTATGATTTATCTTAACATATGGAATGACATACACCCTATAGTGTCAAAACATGGTAATGATTACATGCTTAATAAATTAATTGATTTAAATAAATCTGATGACATAGGAGTAATGTGTGCAGAAGAAGCAAGTATGCACGATATTCGCCCATTCCTACTTACTGATACTATGTCTAAGTTTAACAGATTATATATGGTTCAAGGAGGCTATGATAAAAGTTATTATAGTTTTTTAGATAGTTTTAAAAATCTTAAATTTGAAATTTGGCCATATTACTTTTTATATGAAAGTGTATACCATAATAACTCTGCGAACAACAAGCAACAAATAGACAGATTATTTTTGTGTATGAATTACAAGCCTAGAATACATAGGAAAAAATTATTAGATAGATTGGCTAAATTTAATTTACTAGATTATAATTATTACACTTGGCATCAACCTAAAGAAAGTAAATTTTACAAACCAGATTTATTTGACGAAGATCAATACGAGTGGAAATATTGGAAACCTAAGCAAGTATACTTAGAAGGACAAACCTGGGATCAATATGCGCCACCAATACAAATGTCTAAGTGTGTAATTAATTTAGTAACTGAATCTTTTTTACATTGCCCTTTTATAACTGAAAAAACATGGAATTCTATTATATCAAAAAAACCTTTTATAATTTTAGGAAATGTAGGTATACACAGACATTTAGAAACACTAGGATTTAAATTACCAACTCAAATAAATTATTCATTTGATAGTGTTGCTGATAACGATTTGCGTATAACAATGATTGTAGATGAAATAAACAGACTATCAAAAAAGAATCTACAAGAATTAAGTGAAAGTATGCAAGATGTAGTAGAACACAACTACATGAAAGCAATAGATATCGTTAAAACAGAAAAACAGTCTAAGCACGTATATATACATTACAA